>BNJU01005510.1_pt1:60000-355478 | contig 355478 bp, 344 predicted proteins | sample 8539281 | NCBI WGS metagenome assembly BNJU01 (sample SAMD00202456, study PRJDB9452) | human saliva metagenome | isolation source: human saliva | place: Japan
AGCTTTTCTTATTATCATTCTTAGTGTAATTATTTATTTTGTCTTTAGGTTATTGATTGGTGTCACGGCATGGACGTGGACTTTACTAATCGACATGTTTAAGTGGTTGATAGGACTATTCTAACTAATTAAAATAGTTTATAAGGATAACATTTGGAAATCAATTATAAAAGATGACCCTACTAATGAGCACCAATTTGTCATTAGTAGGGTCTACTTATATAGTCCTGAGAACCGTGATTATTTACAATAGAAGATTAAATCCTTAGGAATCTTCACCCATTTATTATTAACCACAATCTTCATCGTGCTACCATCAAGTCTTGTTAGCGTGTAGGTACCATTTGAATTATGCTTTAGTTCGGCTTTGAGATCTTCACTACCATAGTCATTGATGATGGTTAAGATAGCCTTTTTACCTTTTATGGTAGCATCAGAAATAATCCACTTACGAGTATCACGTACTGCACCAAAGTAGCCTGGAACCTCTCCGAATATCTCTTGTCGTGGTATGGTAATATTGTTATGATAGAAATCAATATCCATCCACACTTGAAATTCATCATTCACAAGATGCGCTTTAAAGATAGAGTCATTTTTCTGTGCTATCTTTCCTGTTTTTGAAGGAGATGTTTCTGTCTTTGTAGTGGATAAGTTGCTTTGAGCGGACATGTTGGTTGAAAAAGCCAACATAGCCATTATTGTCAGTACAATCTTTTGTTTCATATCTATGAATGTTGGTTAATTGCAAAGTTAATGATTTTAATTAATTAATACTATACATTCCTCAAAAAAATGTACAGATTAAATTGTTGATTTACTTATTTTATATTACCTTTGTGGCGATATATATCAAATATTTTAAAGGAGAAGATGTTATTTCCAGATTATATTTTTGAGACCAGCTGGGAAGTTTGTAACAAGGTCGGAGGAATTTATACTGTACTTTCAACTCGTGCAAAGACATTACAAGATAAGGTAAAGGATCGTATCATTTTCCTTGGTCCTGACTGCTGGCAAGAGACACCATCCCCTTATTTTAAAGAGGATAAGAAATTATTTGCTGATTGGCAGCAGAAAGCAGTTTCTGAGGGGCTATCAGTAAAGGTTGGACGTTGGGATATCCCTGGGGATCCAATCGCTATGCTTGTTGATTTTCAGTCATACTTTGCTCATAAGGAAGAATTTTACGGTAAGCTTTGGGAGTATTATCGCGTTGATAGTCTTCATGCCTACGGTGATTATGACGAATCTGCTATGTTTGCTTATGCTACAGCACTTGTCGTAGAGAGCTTCTATAGATTCTATCTTAGTGAGAAAGATAAGGTTGTCTTTCATGCAAACGAATGGCAAACAGGATTTGCCGCACTTGTATTACAGCATCGTTTGCCACAGATAGCATCTATCTTTACTACTCATGCAACGGGTATTGGTCGCAGTATAGCGGGCAATAACAAACCATTGTACGAATATCTCTGGGCATATAATGGTGACCAGATGGCTTCGGAGTTGAATATGGAGAGCAAGCATTCTATCGAGAAGCAGACAGCTCACCATGTTGATTGCTTCACGACTGTGAGTGATATTACTGCAACAGAGTGCAAAGAGTTGCTTGAAACCAGTAGATTTAGTTCTTCCAAATGGTTTTGAAAACGACTTTGTACCAAAGGGTGCAACCTTCACAAAGAAGCGCAAGGCAGCGCGTAAGCGTTTGCTTGATGTTGCCAATGCGTTGACAGGTGACGATATACAAGATGATGCGTTAATCGTATCAACCAGCGGACGATATGAGTTCCGCAATAAAGGTATTGATGTGTTCATAGAATCAATGAACCGCTTGCGTTATGATGAGAACTTGAAGAAGCAGGTTGTAGCCTTCATTGAGGTTCCAGGCTGGGTAGCGGGTCCACGTCAGGACCTTGTGGAGCGTCTCAACAGCGGTAAACAGTTTGACACACCATTGGATAAGCCTGTACTTACGCACTGGCTCCACAATATGGACCATGACAATGTACTGAATATGCTCAGTTCTCTCGGTATAAACAATGCAAAGGGAGATAAGGTGAAGGTCATCCTCTTGCCTTGCTATCTGACAGGAGATGATGGTATTATGAATATGAGCTATTATGACCTCGTATTGGGTAACGACCTCTGTGTCTATCCTTCATACTATGAGCCATGGGGCTATACACCATTAGAGGCAATAGCCTTTAAGGTACCTTGTATTACAACCGACCTTGCAGGTTTCGGTTTGTGGGCAAATACAGAGAAGGGAAAATATAGCGAGATAGAAGATGGTGTGAAAGTATTACATCGTACAGATTATAATTATTCAGAGGTAGCTGATGGTATTAAGGATACCATAGCCCGTTACTCTTGCTTTACGAAGACGGAGGTGAACAAGTGTCGTTCAAATGCCGAGAAGCTCTCTCGTAAGGCTCTTTGGAGTGAGTTTATCATCTATTATGAGCAGGCTTACGACATAGCATTAAGGAAAGCAGCTGCAAGAAACAAGTGATAACTGCTTAGTAACGAAATAAAGAAATAACAGTCAAAACTATAATAAGTTATGAAAATTAAATCAGATTATTCCAACGAACCTCAGTGGAAAGAGGTAACTGTAAAGTCAACTCTGCCAAAGGAACTGGCATGTCTTGATGAGCTTGCTCACAATATGTGGTGGGCATGGAATTACGAAGCACGCAACATGTTCAAAGCTCTTGATGAGGAACTCTATGAAGAGGTTGGACATAATCCAGTCCAGCTCCTTGAGCGTCTTAGCTATGACCGTAAGGAAGCTATCGTAAAGGACAAAAAGCTGATGAAGCAGGTGAGTGATGTCTATAAGAAGTTCCGTACTTATATGGACGTTAAGCCTAACAAGAAGCGTGCTTCTGTTGCTTACTTCTGTATGGAGTTTGGTTTGAATCAGGCTCTAAAGATTTATTCTGGTGGTCTTGGTATCTTGGCAGGCGACTACATTAAGGAGGCTTCTGACTCTAACGTAGACTTCTGTGCTGTAGGTTTCCTCTATCGCTTTGGTTACTTCACACAGAGTCTTTCTATGGACGGCCAGCAGATTGCTAAGTACGATGCACAGAATTTCAACTCTCTTCCTATTGAGCGTGAGCTCGATGAGAATGGCAATCAGGTTGTTGTTGATGTACCTTACCGCAACTATATGGTACACGCACTTGTATGGCGTGTAAACGTTGGACGTATTAAGCTTTACTTGCTCGATACAGACAACGATATGAACTCTGAGTTCGACCGTCCTATCACTCACTCTCTCTATGGTGGTGACTGGGAGAACCGCTTGAAGCAAGAGATTCTGCTCGGTATCGGTGGTATTCTTACTTTGAAGAAGCTTGGTATCAAGAAGGATATCTATCACTGCAATGAAGGTCATGCGGCACTTTGTAACCTCCAGCGTCTTTGCGACTACATTGAGAGTGGCTTGACATTTAATCAAGCTATGGAGCTTGTACGTGCCTCATCACTTTATACTGTTCACACTCCTGTACCAGCAGGTCACGACTACTTCGACGAGGAGCTCTTCGGCAAGTATATGGGTGATTATCCTGCTAAACTTGGTATCTCGTGGGATGAGTTCATCGGTATGGGTCGTACCAATCCTGATGATCACAGCGAGCGTTTCTGTATGAGTACCTTCGCTTGTAACACCTGTCAGGAAATCAATGGTGTGTCAAAACTTCACGGCTGGGTAAGCCAGAAAATGTTTGCTCCATTGTGGAAGGGATACTTCCCAGAGGAGAATGCTGTAGGTTATGTTACTAATGGTGTACACCTCCCAACATGGACAGCAACAGAGTGGCGCAAAGTTTACGATAAATACTTCGATGAAAGCTTCATGAGCGACCAGAGCAATGAGTCTATCTGGCATGCAATCTATAATGTTCCTGATGCAGAAATCTGGGAGACACGTATGGCATTGAAACAGAAACTTATCAAGTATATCCGTGATAAGTTCACCAAGCAGTGGCTCCGCAACCAGGGTGACCCAGCTAAGGTCGTTTCTATCCTTGAGCGTATTAATCCTAACGCATTGATGATTGGATTCTGTCGTCGCTTTGCAACTTATAAGCGTGCACACTTGCTTTTCACTGACCTTGAGCGTTTGGAGAAGATTGTAAACAACCCAGAGCGTCCAGTTCTGTTCTTCTTCTCAGGTAAGGCTCACCCAGCTGATGGTGCAGGACAGGGACTTATCAAGCGTATCTTTGAGATTTCACGTATGCCACAGTTCCTCGGTAAGATTATCTTCCTTGAGGATTACGATATGCAGTTGGCTCGTCGTCTCGTTTCTGGAGTTGATATCTGGATGAACACACCAACTCGTCCACTCGAGGCAAGTGGTACATCTGGTGAGAAGGCAGAGATGAACGGTGTTGTTAACCTCTCAGTACTTGATGGCTGGTGGGTTGAAGGCTACCGCGAGGGAGCTGGCTGGGCATTGCCAGAGAAGCGTACCTATCAGAATCAGGGCTATCAGGACCAGCTTGATGCAGCTACTATCTATGGTCTTCTCGAGAATGAGATTGCTCCTCTCTACTTCAATAAATCAAGATGGCTACTCAGAGGATTGGGTAAAGGTTGTAAAGAACTCTATTGCAACTATCGCTCCTCACTATACAATGAAGCGTCAGCTTGATGACTACTATGACAAGTTCTATGAGAGTCAGGCTAAGCGTTCTCATAAGCTCGAAGCTAATGACAATAAACTTGCTAAAGAGATTGCTCTTTGGAAGGAGTCTGTAGCAGAGCGTTGGGACAGCATTTATGTTGTTTCTAAGAATGAAGATGCACTGCAGGACATTTCTAACAGGTCATAAGATTAAGGTTACTTACGTTATCGACGAGCAGGGCTTGAACAATGCTGTAGGTCTTGAGCTTGTATTCTTGAAGAATGCACCAGTTGATGACGTTAACATCCACAAGGTAATCCCATTCAAGATGGTGAAGACAGAGGGTAATCACTATACTTTTGAGGCTACTTTCGATGCAACAGAAGCAGGTGCTTATAAGTGCGCTGTCCGTATGTATCCTAAGAACGATCTCCTGCCACACCGTCAGGACTTCGCTTATGTGAAGTGGATTGGATAAGAACAGTCTAAGGACTAATCAATAATTAAAAGCCATTCCTAAGCTCTGAAAAGGGTTGGGAATGGCTTTTTTGTGTTTCTATGCTATTGAATTATTACTGGGTCTAATCTAATTTATAATGGTAATATGCTATTTCCCTCTATATGTTTACCATTTGTTTATCGCCTTCTGCTTACGCCTTTTTATACATCTTGCGATAACGTGAACCGATGTTAATGATTTTCTTTTCACGTTCTAACTGTGCTGTAAGTTGATAGGCGTAGGTTGTAGAAAGGTTCAGACGGCGACGGAGGTCGTTAACGGTGATTATCGAACTCTCTTCAAACAACTCTTTTAGTGCAGCGTTAACGGCTGATTTTATAGGAAGTGTGGATGTACCGTCTTTGTAGGTTTTGTTTTCAAAAATCATCTTTCCTAACGCTTCGTGAAAATCCTTATCGGGGCGGAATCTAATTTTGCGCACAGCAACATTACGGAGATGGTGACGATGCGTCTTAGGGTCTTCATGTATGTCGCCTTTAAGGGCAAGCGAGAAGAATCCAATGCCCGGTAGATGAACTGTATTCCCACTTTTTAGCTCCTCTGCTAATTCTGTTTAATGCAGCGATTGTCCCGAGAATGTCGGCTGTTGTAAGCGTTGTTGCTTGTTGGATATGCTGACAGATTCTCTCTATTCCCGTGACATCTTTCTTGATAGGTACGATTCTTAGTGCTTTACGTTGTGCGAGTTTACCGCTTGTTCTTAATAGTTTGTAATTTACAGTCATAGCTTTACGTTTGTAATAAGGGTTAATAATCATCTTTTCCGTGAGCCGTTAGTGTGTGAAACGAGTCTCTATAATCACATACTTTTAGCTTAGGCAGAATTCTTTTCACGAAAGAAAGAAATTATTTACGTGAAAATAAATATTTCTTTTCATGAAGAAAAATATTTTCTTTCATGAAAATAATTCGTGATTCATGCTGCAAAGATACTGTTTCAATGGTTGCTTGGCAAGTATAAGCTATGTAGTAATGTCTGTATTTGTGCTATTTTGCGTGGGTGTAGATTTGGGATGGGTAGGTAAAAGGGTAAAAGAAAAGCTCTCAGACCAGTGCGGGGGTATGGTCTGAGAGCTATGGTTTGAAAGTAAACCCCTATTGATTTACTTTCCGAGTGTACTTTATAGAAGGGGGATGATAAATATATGTAATGATATAAAATACTTTTTTACCACACGAACTTGTATTGATGGCTACCGCTTGTCATTGCAGTTGGGAAACCATTACCATTGAAAGTCCATGTAAAGTTGGTTTTGTTGCCGTTCTTATCAATAAGCTGTACAGGCAAGTTCTTAGTTGCTTTCCAAGCAATCCTGCATAGTAGGCGTATTTCATTGCGCCAATGTCAATACCAAACGTTGTATTGAAGAGCATAATGTTACCCTTGTTCACTATAGGAGTTGGGGTGGCAGTTGACGTATAAGCAACTTTGCAAGTATCTTTTTTTCTTGTTGTTGTTTGTGAGACGATAGTTTTTGTCTCTATTTCAGAGATGTTGCTATCTTTATAAGTCAAAGTAAATTTTTTGTAGTCATCTGCTGAATGGATTATATTGGTCAGCTGATCATTATCGTTATAGGCGAAATACCATGTATCTTCCTTTGTATTTTCCTTTTGCTCTATCATGCAACTTCTAACAAAACCGTTGTTGTTCAGATACATTCTGTAGATCGTTGTATCTCCATTACGTTCTACTTTCATGAAGACATTTGGGACTACAATAGCACGTGTTTTTGTATTATTGTATTTAAAAGATACCATTTCATCCTTAGTCTCAATACTTGTAACTAATCCTTTTTCATTTGTTTGGATAGTCATACTGTCCACCTCTTTAGGCGTTCCATTAGTGAATACCTTTGAAAGATCAATTGTTACAGGATCTGGCAAGCCGTCAATAATCCAGTCATCATCGTTTTTGTTACTGCATGATGATAAAACAAATGTTGCACCTATTACTGCTGCAGTAAGAAGTGCGATTGTAATACTCTTTTTCATTGTCCTTTTTTGTGTTATAATTAGTAATTGGCACATTCTTGTCAACTCATTGGCTTGTGCTTTTGTTCTCTGTTGCAAATATATAAAAAACTTTCTTCAATGACCCGTTTCTATACTATGATTTTATTAGTTTAGGGTGAAAAAGTCAGCAATTAGCTTTATATCATAGCTTCGCTTTGTTTTGTGTTTCTTTTAGAACATTTCCCCTTCGATAGTCACCCGTCAATAATTCCTGTTGTAGAAAAGCGTATGTATAGGCGGGACTTTGATAATACAATCCTGTTGATTGGTCCTGAATACGGCTGTAAGTGTCAGAGTTATAGAGCATATCAATAGCTTCGGACATAGTATAATGTCTGTCTTTCATCAATAAGGCTATAAGTTCTGCACATATATCCTCTTTCATCATACCAATCTGTTCGTTGGTCAGTTCTATGGTTTTATTAGTTTGGATTTGATATTTTAGTGTACCACCATTCCTCTCACAGATGATAGTTATGTCATGAATAGCATCTTCGAAGGATTGTGTGTGTAGGACATCGTAAAAGGACATCAAGTAGTCTATTCCCTTAAAACGCTTAAAGTAATTGTATGCCTGTCGCTGACCAAGATTAAATTTCTTGGCAAACTCTGCTGTTAAAGCAATGATGTAGCGTATTTGATTTGTTTCCTCTCTTGACATACTTTGTTCATTATATTCACGACAAATATATGAATTGTTTTCCGAAATACTACTATCTGTCTACGAAAAGTTTATAGCAATGCGGGTTAATTGGCTTGGTTGATAAGGTTCACCACTACCTTTACCATTATATCCTTTTCCTCTGTTTTGCTCTCAGCAATCATTAGGGTGAGGGCAACGAGTGTGTTGTCAGCAATTCTTTTGGTGCCATCAGGACGATAGAGGATAGCGTTGTTGTTCATAAACCATAGGAAGAGAGTGGCTGCAATGCGTTTATTGCCATCGCTGAACGAGTGATTCTTGGTGACAAGATAGAGAAGCATAGCCGCTTTCTCCTCTACACTCGGATAGAGTTCCGTACCATCGAAGGTTTGATAGATTTGCCCGATAGAGCTTTTGAAGGAGTCGTCTTTCTCATTACCAAAGAGCACAGAGCCACCAAACTTCTGTCGAAGCATATCTATCTCGTGCATAGCATTCTCGTATGTGGCATGGAAAGGTTCTTCTTTGGTAGTCTTGGCGATATGTAATCGTTGGTAATCATAGTTGTCAAGTGTGTCGAGTGCGTAGGTGTAGTCTACTACAACATCAAAGAGTGCATTGCTTTCGTCCGTCGTCTTTGCAGGTTGTTGCTGGATGGCTCTGCCTAATACTTGTATGAGTTGGCGCAGTTCCGCAATCTGATGTTTGCGAATGTTCTCGTTGATAGCATAGCCTTTGACAAGATACTGCTTAAGAACAGAGTTTGCCCATTGGCGGAAACGGATACCCCTCTTCGTATTTACTCGATATCCCACAGATATGATCATATCAAGATTGTAATAAGCGACTGTACGAGAAACTTGCCTTTTGCCCTCTTGTTGAACTGTTCGGAATTTCCGAACAGTTGAGTTCGCATCGAGTTCATCATCTTCAATGATGTGCTTAATATGTTCGCTTATTGTAGCTTTGCTGGATTGAAATAGTTCTACCATCTGAGCCTGCGTAAGCCATACCGTTTCTCCTTCCAACTTTACATCAAGTTGGGTCTTACCATCTTCACTTTGATAGATGATAATTTGTCGTTTAGGTTTTCAGTCATATTGTTTAGGTTTATAGTTGTTAGTCGATAGGTGAGGGATAGCTTAATCCCTCGTCAGTTTACGACTCATATAACGTACGGGATACCACACAGAAAGCCAGCCAACAAGGATAACTGTGAGGAAGATTGTGATGATATCTTCGGGATGAACACTGATAGGATAGGCGTTAACGACGAAGTTTCCAGCCTGATCACCGAGCTGTACAAGACCGTATGTCTGCTGTAACCAGCAAAGTAATAAGCCGAGTGCAATACCTATAATAGCACCAGCAGCAGAAATCATTCTACCTTCAAAGAGGAAGATACGACGTATCTGACTATCTGTTGCACCGAGGTTACGCAGGGTGATGACGTCATTCTTCTTGTCGATGATGAGCATAGAGAGCGAACCAATGATGTTAAAGCACGCCACCATAAGGATAAACGTGAGGAAGATATAGGCAAAGAGCTTCTCTATACGCATGATATTAAACGTGTCAGCTTGCTGCTCGTAGCGATCTAATACCTTATATTTATCACCGAGAAGGGTTTGTATTTCGTCCTTTGCCTTGTCAATGTCGACACCCGGTTTCATGCGTAACTCAAGAGAAGTCATTTCCCCCCTGTCGGTTGAAGATACGGCGTGCGAACTCAAGGGAGGTGATAATATATCCCTTGTCATACTTCATCTGCTTTACTTGGAAGAGTACTCCCGGAGATATCAATGAGTCTTTTACAAAGGCATTTGTTGGATCAGAAGCATCATACTGTCCTTCACGCTGGGGCGCATAGATGTGTAAGTAGTCTGGCCATGCAACTCCAGTACCGAGGTCTTGTGCCAATCTAATACCGAGAACCCCATATTGCAGATTGGCTGTATGAAGTCTAAAATCACCCTCTCCGTAGAGGATATTACTGATATGTGTCAGCGAATCGAAGTTATCCTCCACACCCTTCACATTGACCATAGCTTGTTTGTCGTGATAGATAGCTAATGCTTGGTCCTCTACACATTCTGTAGCCACCTCTACTGAAGGTAGTTTTTAACCTTTAAAAGTAAAGGGTCGTTAGCCGACATAGCCTTACCCTTTGCTGCTTCAATCTTTATTTGTGGATCGAAGTTGGTGAAGAAGGATGCTACAAGGTCTGAGAATCCATTAAATCCGCTCAATACAACGACCAATGCCATTGTTGCTACAGACACACCGAGTACGGAGATGAGGCTGATAACGTTAATAGCATGTGTACTCTTCTTTGAGAAGAGGTAACGGCGGGCAATGTAAAAAGGGAAGTTCATGATGGGTGTTGGGTGTTGGGGAAAAATGGTGTTGGGTGTTGAGTGATGGGTGTTGACGGATAGGGTGTTAGGTGTTGAATGATGGGTGTTGATGTTTGGTGGAGTATTAATACACTTTGTAGTAATCATTAACACCCAACATTCATCACCCAACACCCATCATTCAACACCTATCCCCCACCTCCTACTTCTTTAGTAACTCATCAATGCGCTCCAAGTAGTCGAGGGAGTCGTCAATGAAGAAGCGAAGCTCAGGGATGATACGCAGCTGATTATGCACACGCTGACCTAAGTCGTAGCGGATAGTCTTCTCATTGGCATTGATGTTTTTCAGTATTTCATCGCCTTTTTCAGATGGGAATATACTGAGGTAAGCGGTACAGATACTGAGGTCTGGGCTCACCTTTACACGTGTTACACTAACCAAGACACCATGCATCATGCGTGTCTGTGTCTGGAAAATACTTGCCAATTCCTTCTGAAGGAGGCGTGATATGCGGTTTTGTCTTGTTTCTTGCATTGTCTTATCTATTTATTGTTTTATCCTGCAAAGGTACTGAAAGTTTGAAAAACCCACAAACTTTTATGTTGAAGTATGGGAGTAGAAAGCAGAAAATGGCATAAAACTCATATCTGACTGAAATACAGCGGATATTGCTTGTTTCTTCTTAGGGTTGCATCATAGGAAACAGGCAGAAAAGGGAGCGAAAAGGAGGGAGTTCAGTTACCAAATCGTTCGAAAAACGATGAAAGGAAAAGGACGGCTGAAAGTGGTAACTAAAACGGAGTTTTCTCTTTCATTATCAATGTTTTGCATCGTTCAAAGTTCCTCAAAGAAGTGTAATTTTGCAAGTAAAAAACAATGGAAAAAGAAAAATTCAAGCTGCTTTTCTACCTCAAGAGAGGTACGCAGGACAAAAACGGAAAAAGTCCCATCATGGGACGCATCAGCGCAGGACGCTCTATGGTACAGTTCAGTTGCAAATGCTCGTGTACTCCTCGTTTGTGGGACAGTCGCAAAAACCGACTGCTGGGCAAGAGTGCCGAAGCCGTATCGGTAAACAAGGAACTTGACCGCCTTCAGGTGAGCATACACAAGGTTTATGAGTCTCTTTCGGGTAAATCCGATGCTCCCATCACGGCAGAGCGAGTACGGGAGCTTGTATTCGGACTGAACAGTGAGTCACAAGGACTGCTGCATCATACAGACGAGTATATCGACCGCTTCCGTGAGCGTGTGGGCATAGACCGCAGCGAACGCAGACTAAAATGCCTGTTGCTCTTTCACAAGCATCTGGCAAACTTCGTCAGGTATCGCTACCGTGTGGAGGATATTCCCGTGCAGAAAGCCGACATCGCCTTTATCAAAGACTTGGAGGACTACTTCGCCAAAGAAAAGGGATTCAAGCTCAACACTTCGGCTGGCTATCTCTCCATGCTGGCTTCCTTGCTCAAAGACCTGCATAAACGGCACATCATTGACACCTATCCCTTCATCAACCATTCCATTCGTTGGGAAGTGGGTACTCCACGTTACATCACAAGGGAGGAGGTAGGTCTTATCGCAGCCTTGGGAGAAGATAAATTGCAAGGCTATGAAAAAGTGTCGAGGGATATGTTCCTTTTCTCCTGCCTGACGGGGCTTTCCTATACCGACGTGTATCACTTGACGGAGCAGCACGTCTTTCACGAAGCGGGAATGACTTGGATACGCAAGCCGAGAATAAAGACGGGCAACGTGTGCCACATCCCCCTACTTCCCGAAGCCACTGCCATTATCGAGCGTTATCGGGGCATTCACACGAGGGCTTTCCGACACGAACCGCCCAAGGGGTATCTGCTGCCCATACCCGGATGCGACACGGTAAACATACACCTCAAAAAGATAGCACGGCTTTGCGGTATTCAGAAAACGCTGACCTATCACATGGCACGGCATACCTTCGCATCTCAGATGACACTGTCGGAGGGCGTGTCCATTGAGAGCGTTTCCAAAATGCTCGGACACAGTCAAATCAAAACCACGCAAGTGTATGCGGAGACATCTCCCGAGCGTGTCTTTCTGGACATAGAGAAAATACTTCCACAACTCGCACATTATCAACTGACCAACTAAAACCGCAGAACAATGAAAAGTACATTTGCCATACTATTCTACATAGATAGAAGCAAGACCAATGAAGACGGACTATGCGTAATCCGTTGCCGTATCACCTGTAATGGAACGTCCTCATCGTTTTCCACGCAGTTGCAAACTTCCCCCGACGAGTGGCTTGCCCGAAAAGGGTGCATCAAGGCGACAACAGGTAATTCAAGCGGCATCAATCTGCAACTGAACTCAATAGAAGAGTGCTTGCATTCACTCTATGAACGTACATTAAGGGAAGAAAACTATATCACGGCGGAATACCTCAAGGAGCGTTATATGCAGCAAAGTCGCCCCATGCCAACACTTACGGAGCTATATCAATCCGTTTGTGAATACAAGGAGGAATTGCAGGGCAGAACATTAAGCAAGGCAACTGTCAGGGCTTTTAAGGACAGCTACAAGAGTTTTGTTCATTTCCTGCAAGTAAGGGACAGGGCAGACTGTATGCCCACAGAGGTGGACAAGACTTTGCTTGAGGACTATCGCCTTTTTTTATGCTTCGGGACTTGGGAAACAAGGAAAGCAGTGTCGGCAACCGCCTACGCCACTTGCATCAGGTCATTCGCAAGGCATTGCAGGAGCGATACGTTCGTGAAGACCCTTTTGAACTCATAGACATAGAAACGCCTACCTACGAGCGCAATGCACTTACGGCGGACGACCTGCAAAAACTCTTGGCTTACCGTCCGCACCGCTCGACAGATAACCATTGCAGACTTATTTTCCTCTTGGGATGTTTCACGGGGCTGGCATTCTCAGACTTAAAGAAACTCCGAATGGACGATGTTTATACATTCGGGGATGGGCGTAGGTACATATCGCTCTGTCGAACAAAGACACAGAACAGAAGTATTGTCCCGTTGCTGCCCGTTGCCGAGAAAATACTCGCCATTGTGAGCCACGGACGAAGGGAGGGGCTTTTCTTTCGAGAGTTTCCCAGCAACAGTAATTTCAATAGAACTATTCAGGAGATATGTATTAAGGCAGGACTGCCACCGCATACTCAAGCGACCTCGCACACCGCACGGCACACCTTTGCCACGACCATCTGTCTGGAGAACGGACTTCCGATAGAGACGGTGAGCAAGATGCTGGGGCATCGCTTCATCTCCACGACCGAGATTTATGCACGGGTGACCAAGAGCAAGATTGCCAAGGAAATGCAACCCCTGATGGGTAGTGAGCATACAAGGGTACTGCGTAAAGCCTTACGGCTGTGTCCGTCAAGAACACCGAAAAAGTCAAGTCCCATAATTGGGATGTAACAGCCGTAATGAATGATTCAAAAAAAAGAAGTCCAACTTTTTAACAAGAAAAACAATGAAACAGAAGAACAAAAAGGAACTTTCCTACTTCCGATTGAAGTTAGAAGTTACATGAGTGAGCATCACCCCGAAAAGTTGCAAGATACGGAGTTTATCACTGCACGGGCAGATATGGCTCTCACAGTTTACTGCGATGCTGTAGCACAAGGCTTTACACACATTGAAGCGGAGAGCATGGCAAGCGAGGCATTGTATCAAGGCTTGCACTTTTCCAAGTACGATACGCTTATATCCGTGTTGGAAAAACGAGTTTGAAAGGGAACTTCCTGCACCGCTCCCAGAGAAACTCGTACCTATACTGTTGTCGAACAAGGCTGTTCAAGCCACATTCGACAAGTTCGGTTTGACGGACACATTGGCTTCTGACGAGCAATACGGCCGTCTTTACACCGAACTGACAGGCACGATAGTGCTGCTCATCGAGAGCAACAATCTGCCAACGGTCAGACTGACGGAGGAAGCAAGCCTGAAGGCGTTGTAGGCAAAGGCGGCGCACGCAAAGTTCCTGATGCCGTTTCTTATCGTGCAAAGGTACAACGGCAGCCTGTCTGCCCTGACAAGGTCGAGTCCTGCGGATGGAGAGAAGAATCTCCACCGCAGGATTTCTCTGTTTCAAGGTGGTATTGCCATTTTCTATATCCATGCGGTCGTATTCATCTCTCCCAACCTTGCAGGGCTGGGCTGCCGTAGAGAGTATAGGCACGACAAGAATACGGCATACTCAGGCTCTTTGGACGCAAGGCGTAACAACTAACAACAGATAGGACTGACGATAATACGGACAATCTATTGTTTGTACAATTTGTTGTCATGACTATCTGTTGTCAAAACTATATATCGTCAAAATAATCTATCGATAAAACTATCTATCGACACTTCGACATCTCGATTTGTCGAACTATCGAATTATCGATAAAACAACAAGATAATAAAAGGAACGAGCCGGCACCTCATCTCATTACCGCAATAACACAGACGGATTTCCTTTGTTTTTCTATTGCTTTCTCTCTATTTCCCTGCTTATCCTCATTTCTTGCAGTGGTGCTTCCGAGGGGTTACTTTTGCACCCGAGAAGTACGGCAATGGACTGCATAACAGTTTGTTTGCTGAGTAACAATAAAGTAATCAAAACAAAATTAAGGCAATGAAACTCATTATCATCGACCGCAAAGCGTGGGAGCGACATCGCTCCCGAATTTGCAGACTTTATCCATCGTGTGGAAAAACTCATCGGTAATCCTCCCAAGACCGAGCAATGGCTCGACAACGAAGCCGTGTGCAAGCGTTTAGGCATCAGCAAGCGTACCCTACAATCATACCGAGATACGGGCAAAATCCCTTTCTCCATGATTGGACATAAGTGTTATTACAAACAGACCGACATCTGTGAAATGCTGAATGCAGTCAAGGATTGAAATCAAAGAATGAATGAATTATGGCAGAGAATGAAATCATTACGCGGGAAGACCCTCAGATGCAGTTGTTTTCACAACTGATGGAAGGCACTTTGAAGAAGTTGGAGCGGTATTGCTCTACCGCCCGTCCGATGCTGAATGGTGAGGTTTACCTTTCGGGTGAGGAGGTTTGCAGCCAATTACGGCTCAGCACACGCACGCTCCAAGAGTACAGAAACTCAGGAACGCTTCCTTTCTACAAAATCGGAGGGAAGATACTCTACAAGCAGAGCGACATACAAGCCATGCTTGAAAAACACTATAACCCGATACCCAAGAAATTATGGCAAGAATAGATGAAAAAAGGAAACAACGCTTGGAACAAGCCATTAGAGATATGGGAAATTATGGCGTTAAGCTCCGCAAGCCCGAAGAGTTACCCGATTTTGACCAGCCCTTCGATTATGAAGAGGAAAAGAGAAGGTTTGAGCCTGTTGATAAAGTTGAGGAACAAAATGACAAGGAGAGTAACAAGGATTTTTCTCAACCGTCCTATCAAGAAACAGCGTTGTCGCCAACAGAAAGGGCTACTTCTACCGAAGAATTTCATCAAAGAATGGGAAAAACAAAGGACAGAAAGCAATTATCCGAGTTTCAGGGGAAATATCTCCAGCCCTTTCGCAACAGCCACCGCAAAGCCGTGTATGTATCAGAGGAAACCCAACGAAAGTTAGACTTCGTGGTGCGGAGAATCGGTGAGCATGGAGCGAGCGTTTCGGGATATGTCGAACAGGTACTGCGGGAACACCTCGACCAATACAAGGAAGATGTGGAAAGATGGAGGAAACTCTGAATTACTGCATTCCTCGAATGCAAGCCTACGCCGAGTTACTGTATTCAATGAATGCAGTAACACAGCAGGGGCTTATAATCCCATTTTCTACATCAGCAAGGTGTGTCTTTGTACCACAAATTGCCATTTGTACCACAAAGACCCTTGCCCCGAAAGGGGATTAAATCACTCCAAAGTCGTGATTAGAAAGCAATGAAGAAGCAAAAACAAAAGAAGCCAGACGGCAGATGTGCCACCTGCCCACGATGGGACAGATGGCACATCAGAATACCTAATTCCGAAGACCAGCAGAAACTTATCAGACTCTATCGCAAGTCGGGAGCAAAGACAAAGAGCGACTTTGTCCGAGCAAGGCTTCTTGGTGAATCTTTTAAGGTCATCACCCAAGACCCTGCAAAAGAACCTTACTTGGAGAAACTCTCAGAAATCGTTGCCTTGGCTCATAAGATAGGAGTTCTGTACAACGAAGTCGTGAAAGTCCTCAATACTTATCATTCTGTTGCCACTGCTCAACAACTGCTCGGCAAACTCGAAACCTATTCCCAAATTCTCATCAGACTACAACAGCAAGCAGTACAACTGACAAAATCCTTTGGGAGTAGAGAAGAATGAATGCTGATAAATCATAACACCCATACTCGTATCGTACCGCGAATGTCCAATCCCTCTTTGGATGATACAAAAGGGTCACTTTGAACGATTACATAGGACCAGTTTCAACGATTTTTCCACTCTGCCCTAATACTTTATCTTTTGGAAAGTACATTGATAATCAGATAATTATTTCAATAACTCCCGATTTGGAGTATTACCCCACATTTATTATTTTTTTATTTTGACAATTCCCGATTTGGGGCATTACCATGACCATTAACAAACACAAAGTCTGTATAATCCCCTATAACTAACGTATCTTTTGAAATTTTCCGTATTTTGTAATCAACATATGGATAGAGCTTTTCCACAGGATGTGGAAGTTTCCAATAAATAAAAACTCGCATGCCATCAACATCAAACACTTTAGGGAATAAAATGTCCTGTTGGGAAGTAAATTCTTCATCTCCTTTCTTATTATAAGCTGAATTCAACTTGCAAATGCAACAGAATTCTGATTAATAATTTGTTTAAATTTTTCGTTTGGCGTGAGGTATCCAAGTCTTTTACGAGGTCGATTATTGAGTTTATTTTCAATCCACTTAATCTGTTTGTTGGTTACTTCACTAAAGTCCTTACCCTTTGGGATATACTGCCTGATAAGCCCGTTGGTGTTTTCATTGGCACCACGTTCCCATGAGTGGTATGGTTTGCAAAAAAATAGAATTTTATTTCCAATTTTTGCGCAATTTCCTCGTGCTTTGCAAACTCCTTTCCATTGTCAGCCGTAATTGTGTGTATTAAGTTTTTCACTTTCCGCAGTGCCCATACTGCAATCTTAGCTACCGGGATGGCTTCTTTTTCCCGACAACTTGCGTATCCAGACCCTGCTTGTTGCTCTGTCGTTAATGGTAAGAATGGCACCTTTGTGGTTCTTACCAATAATTGTATCTATCTCTAAATCACCAAATCTCTCCTTCAGTTCCACTATCTCGGGACGCTCATCAATATCCACCCTGCCTGGGATAAATCCTCGCCCTGCATTTTTAGAACCACGTTTGGCATACCTGCGACCTTGTCTGCGAAGATATTTGTGCAGTTTGCCACCCCGCCGCTTATCCTCCCAAATCCAGCGATATATCGTTTCGTGAGATACCATCGCAATTCCCTCCAAGCGGCTCCTGCCGACAATCTGCTCGGGCTGAATCCTTTCTTCAACAGCTTTATTATCCGTTTTCTCATTGCCGGTGTAAGCACTTCCTTGCGATGTTTTTTTGCTGCTTGCGCCTGTCTGCTTTTTCGCTGGGCAAGCTCCATGCTATAGCTACCACTTCGGGCGTCGCAATTGCGCTTTATCTCCCTGTAAACAGTGCTTTTATCTACTCCGATAGCTTCCGCTATTGCTTTTTTGCTCATCGGTATTTGCAACATCATAGAAAATTGCATACCTTTGTTCCTCGGTTATATGTTTGCTCATCTGCAACTTTTTTTTCCTTGGACGGACAATTAAAGCAAAGATAGCAAACTTTATCCATTCAGAGTGAGAGAAAGGGGGACATTGTCTCTCTTTCCTCTCTGAAAAATAAATGTTTTTATTGCTTATTATCCGCACCCAAAAAGTTGCATTTATAAGTTGAACTCAAGAAGTATTCACCTGTAAGAAGTTACTAATGACAAAAAAGAAATTGCCCGTTCGTTTTACGGGTCAGCACTTTACTATTGATAAAGTGCTAATAAAAAGATGCAATAAGACAAGCAAATATAAGTAATCAGGATACGGTTTTAGATATTGGGGCAGGCAAGGGGTTTCTTACTGTTCATTTATTAAAAATCGCCAACAATGTTGTTGCTATTGAAAACGACACAGCTTTGGTTGAACATTTACGAAAATTATTTTCTGATGCCCGAAATGTTCAAGTTGTCGGTTGTGATTTTAGGAATTTTGCAGTTCCGAAATTTCCTTTCAAAGTGGTGTCAAATATTCCTTATGGCATTACTTCCGATATTTTTCAAAATCCTGATGTTTGAGAGTCTTGGAAATTTTTCTGGGAGGTTCCATTATCCTTCAATTAGAACCTACACAAAAGTTATTTTCGAGGAAGCTTTACAATCCATATACCGTTTTCTATCATACTTTTTTTGATTTGAAACTTGTCTATGAGGTAGGTCCTGAAAGTTTCTTGCCACCGCCAACTGTCAAATCAGCCCTGTTAAACATTAAAAGAAAACACTTATTTTTTGATTTTAAGTTTAAAGCCAAATACTTAGCATTTATTTCCTGTCTGTTAGAGAAACCTGATTTATCTGTAAAAACAGCTTTAAAGTCGATTTTCAGGAAAAGTCAGGTCAGGTCAATTTCGGAAAAATTCGGTTTAAACCTTAATGCTCAAATTGTTTGTTTGTCTCCAAGTCAATGGTTAAACTGTTTTTTGGAAATGCTGGAAGTTGTCCCTGAAAAATTTCATCCTTCGTAGTTCAAAGTCGGGTGGTCTACATCAATGCCACTGTTTATCTTCCATTGCTTACCCTTATAATCCATTCTCAGGGTGAGTTCCTGCCCACATATAGATAGTGTGTTCTCATAACTTAGGCTATCTATGTATGGTCTATTCGGTATAGTATAGTCGTAAGTGTTGCTTGTGTTTCTATCCTCTTCGTGATGCAGTCCGTACCCTGTCTGCAATTTCAACTGTTTGCCAAAAGGATGGGTATATTGCAATGATATTCTGCTTTCGTTGCGCAGGGTGGGCAGTTGTTGGCAAAGATTGCGCAACAGTAGTGAATCTCCGCCCACAGCGTTGCGCAGGTGGTGGAATTTCGTCAGTGAAAGGCTGGTATTATTAGTTTCATTCGAGTTACCGCCAAGTGTCGCCTTCACGGTAAATGATGCCCTCAGCCTTGCCAATCCGCCGTGTGAGGTCGGCAGATACATGGTAATTCTTTCCATTGCTTTTTGTGTTATTTCGCAGCGTTCCCGAGGTCAGCGTGTCCGCAGCCGTATTGCGCTCATATAGGTATGTTGTGTTGTCAGTCAGGTTGTCTGACCGTCCGAAGTTTCCATTTGCACTTATATTCAGCAAAGTCTTTTTTTGTCTATGTTATACTGCAGATTTATGTTTGCGGCATTACTGTGATTCTTGCTCAAGGAAAGCAGCATTGATTCCCGATATTTTGTTCCCGATGAAAGATATTGCTCATCATAGTCATGATTCTCGCTTCCATTGTGGAAGGCATTGAGTGAGAGGCTTGCATTGAGCGTAATTTTCTTACCAAATTTCTTCACGATATTGCCCGACAATATGTTTTGGAAATTGTTTCCCCCAATGTTCATATTACTAAGATTGTCAGAGCGCAAAGTCAGCGAGGTGTTTTCGCCATCGGCATTGAATAGATTGCCCTGTACCTCATCCCTGCGTCTGTCGCGATTGCCGTGTTCAGCCGTTAGTGTTCCTGTCAGGCTGCCATTGTAGGTAGATTTGGTCTTGATGTCCAGCACATAATTGTCGGCACCATCATCTACTCCCGTCATTTTCTCCAATGCGCTGAGCATGTCATACAGTTTCAGTAGTTCCACTGCATCGGTTGGCATATTCTCCAACGCTGCGATAATGTCGTTGCCCATAAAGGTCTCGCCATTGATGTTTACGCCGTTCAATGGCTTTCCTTTGAATGATAGTTGCCTGTTCGCCTTGTCGTATTCCATGCCCGGAATATTCCTGATTAAGTCTTCCAAGTTAGCACCTTTCCTTACTCGAAGGCAATCAGTATTGATAAACGTGGTGTCTTTTTCTTATGGAAAACAATTTCCGCTGTCCAATAACTTGAACTTCATCGAGTTCTATCGTTTTATGTAATGAAGAAACATGTTTTCGAGTAGGGTATATAGTATCACCCACAACTAAATTCAAAATAGTAGCATTAGCAGTGGGAAACAGCAGAAGTAGAATGATGAAGATTAAAAGAATTCTTTTGATTATCATTTTGCAAAATTACCATTGTTCATAGATATATGCAATACCTTAAAATGGCGATTTTATAGAATTAGAAATGTCTAAGGTTGATTTTCATTGAAAAAACAACGTAAATACTTTGCTTATATGAATTATATCGCTATCTTTGCAACATCAAACAGAGAGTTCTTTGAGACTTTGCAGAATAAAGAAAGGGAAAGAAACTCGCTCGTTTCTTAGTCGTTCACCTTATCAGATTATATATTCTGCTTTTTATTAGTAATCAGTCGATTACATTCACCCCCATTACTTTTATAATGAAGTGTAGGGAATGGGTGATGGATGTTAAGTGTTAGGTGGTGAAGGTATGTCGATGTTTGGTGATTAAAGTTGGCTTATGACTGTTTGGTGTTGAGGCTCCGCACATGTTGTGCGAACGCCCCGCACATATTGTGCGGATGGTAAGCACCAGTGGTGTTGAGGGCTAACCACATTGCTATCGATTATGAGGATGAGTGCGATGAATGGATAATAAACTCGTTATAGTTATCCCTTTGCGGTGATTACTCCCCTCCCTATGGGGGAGGGGCAGGGGAGGGGCCAGCTATGTTTGCTTTTATTTCTTCCTAATCAGCGTTAACCCATCGCGTAGTGGGAGGATAACCTTCTCGATGCGGTCATCTTTAGCAATAAAATCATTGAAATGTCGGATGCCAATTGTCTGATGATCGTTGTCATAGGCAGGGTCAATGACGTGCCAGTCCCACAGTGTGTTGTCAGCGAGGATATAGCCACCAGGCCGGATGAGGGGCAACAACTTCTCATATACTTCTGTATAATAGCGCTTGTCACCATCGACGAAAGCCATATCAAATAGAATCCCCAACTTTGGAGCCTCTTCTGCAGCGTCACCGATACGGAAGTCAATCTTATCCGCAACAGGCGACCCTTCAATCCATGGACGGGTGAAATCTTCCATCTCATCATTGATTTCAAAGGTATAGAGCTTGCCCCCTTCCTCTAATCCTTCAGCCATACAGATAGCCGAATAGCCACTGAAAGTACCTACTTCGAGGATATTCTTAGGACGTATCATCTGTACAAGCATCTTTAAGAGACGACCTTGTAGGTGTCCACTTGCCATACGTCCATGTATTGTATGGATATTTGTGGCACGATAAAGACGGTAAAGATAATCGCCTTCTGGGTCGATATGCGAGGCAAGATAGGCATCGCAGCCCGCCTCATCGGTGAGGGAAGTATAGGTGTTGGTTGTTGGCATGGGTGATGATAGTGATGATGAGTGTTGAAAGGTTATAGGAGTGACAAAGCCTCTATAGCCAATCTGTAGCTGTTAAGACCAAAGCCTTGGATCGTACCCTTGCAGGCAGGGGCAATCATTGAGTGTCGACGGAAATCCTCACGGTCGTTAACATTACTGATATGCACCTCAATCACTGGCGTTTGTAGAGAGCGGATGCAATCTAAAGCGCAATACTTGTATGCGTATAAGCCCCAGCATTGAGGATAATGCCATCATATGAGAAGCCAGTTTCCTGTAGCTTGTTAATGAGTTCGCCCTCAACATTGCTTTGATAATAGTCAATGGTACAGTTAGGATAGCTTTCACGTAGTTGTGAAAGGAAGGTATCCATAGATAGACTACCGTATATTTCAGGTTCACGCACCCCTAACAGGTTCAAGTTGGGACCATTAATAATGATTACTTTCATATCTCTTTCTTCTCAAATATCGTTTTTTGATGTATCTTTGCATATAAATTGCAGTATGCAAAAATAAGAAATTAAATGGAAACAGACAAGAATTCAAAGGATATTGTCAGCCGTTACCGCCGTTATCTGAAGTTAGAGAAAGGCTACTCGGCTAATACGTTGGATGCTTATATGCGTGATGTCGATAAGCTCTATCGCTATCTTGCTGTGGAACAGGTTGATGTGTTGGATGTGAAGTTAGAAGATTTAGAACACTTTGCAGCCTTTATCTCCGACCTTGGCATTGGTCCTCGCTCTTTGGCACGCATTCTCAGTGGGGTGCGCCAGTTCTATCGTTTCCTCGTTATTGATGGTTATTTGGAAGTAGACCCGACTGAGTTGTTAGAGTCGCCAAAGCAACCTGACCACTTACCAGAGGTTCTTTCCACAGCAGAAGTAGACCTCTTAGAGCAGGCAATAGACCTTTCAAAGTGGGAAGGACACCGCAACCGTGCTATTATTGAGGTCTTGTTTCTTGTGGACTGCGTGTGTCGGAGCTCACCAACCTAAAACTTTCCAACCTATATATTGAAGAACAGTATATCCGAGTGATGGGTAAAGGTTCGAAGGAACGCTTGGTTCCAATCTCACCACGTGCCTTAGACGAGCTAAACTATTGGTTTGCCGACCGTAATGTGATGAAAATCAAACCCGGAGAGGAGGATTATGTCTTTCTTAATCGTCGTGGACAGCACCTTACGCGTACGATGATTCTTATCATGATTAAGCGATATGCGGTTGAAGCTGGTATCAAGAAAACAATTTCTCCACATACCCTTCGACACTCCTTTGCCACTTCCTTGCTCGAAGGCGGTGCCGACTTGCGTGCTATTCAGGCAATGTTAGGACACGAAAGTATTGGTACAACAGAGATTTATACCCATATTGACACCTCCACACTACGACAGGAAATTCTTGAACATCACCCCCGTAATATCCAGTATAACGAGCGTCAGCAGATGGACTTATTGACAGAATAATCTTTATTGATACTTTGTTAAGATATAAAAAATAAAAAAATCGGATTGCGTAACAGATTTTTATGTATCTTTGCGCCATAAAACTAATATTAAAATTACAAACAACGTTTAAGATGAAAATCAAACATTTATTCTTAATCGTCTTACTTTTTGTCACTGGTATGGTCTCTGCACAGCAGATGGGACCTATCCCTGTGAATAAGAATGTAAGACAAGGTAAGCTCAGCAATGGCTTAACTTACTACATCCTTCACAATGAATGGCCAGAGCATGTAGCCAATTTTTACATTGCACAGCGTGTTGGTTCTATTCAAGAGAACGACAACCAGCGTGGTTTGGCTCACTTCCTTGAGCACATGGCATTCAATGGTTCAGAGCATTTCCCTGATTCTACGCTCCTCGAATTCACCCGTTCACTTGGTGTTGAGTTCGGTAGTAACTTGAATGCTTACACCAGTATTGATCAGACTGTCTATCGTATCTGCGACGTGCCAACAACTCGTCAGACAGCACTCGACTCTTGTCTGTTGATTCTTAAGGACTGGTCAAACGGCTTGACACTTGCTGACAAGGAGATTGATAAGGAGCGTGGCGTTATTCATCAGGAGTGGCAGTTGCGCCGTACACCGGTGATGCGAATCTATGATGACGTTTTGCCTAAGTTCTATCCTAACTCAAAGTATGGTCATCGCATGCCAATCGGTTTGATGAGCATTGTTGACAAGTTCCCTTATCAGGACCTCCGCGATTATTATAAGAAGTGGTATCGTCCTGATAATCAGTGTATCATCGTTGTTGGTGATATCGATGTGGGATCACACTGAGAATGAGATTAAGAAGCTTTGGGCTAATTCTACTGTTCCTGCCAATGCTGCACAGGTAGTAGAAGAGGCTGTTCCAGACACTAAGGATGCTATCTACGTGTTTGGTAAGGATAAGGAGATGCCTTACAGTCAGGTTGGCTTCAGTATGAAGCATGACGCTTTCCCTGACGCACAGAAGGGCGATATGTACTACTATGTAGACTCTTATGCAAAGAATATCATCACTATGATGCTCAATCAGCGACTCGCTGAATTGGCGCAGAAAGCCGACTGTCCTTTCACAGGTGCTTATTCGGAGGATGGCGATTACATGCTTTCAAAACCAAAGGCTGCCTTCAGTATGGCTGCAGATGCTAAGGAAGGTAAGGATCTTCAAGCACTTGCTGCTATCTATCGTGAGGCACAGCGCGTTCGTCTTTATGGCTTTACAGCAGGCGAATACGACCGTATGAAGGCTGAATACCTCTCTCAGTTGGAGTCTGCTTACGTTAATCGTAACAAGGTGAAGAACGCTCAGTATGGCGATGAACTCCGTGATCACTATCTTGCTAACGAACCAATCCCAAGCAAGGAGGATGATTATCAGATTATGAAGCAGTTGGTTGAGATGCCTGCATTGAACGTTGACGTTATCAATAAGTATGCACAGGAACTCATCACGGATAAGGATAGTAACTTCGTAGCTTATATCTTTGCACAGGAGAAGGCTGGTGCTACTTACCCAACAGAGGCTCAGATGGCACAGACAATCAATGCTGTACGTGCTGAAAAGATTGAACCATACGTTGACAACGTAAAGCAGGAGCCTCTACTCGATGAGAAGAAACTCCCTAAGGCTGGTAAGATTGTCAGCGAGAAGGAGAATAAAGTACTTGGTTATAAGGAGTTGACACTGAGCAATGGCGCACGTGTTATTCTGAAGAAGACCGACTTCAAGGACAATGAAATTCAGTTCCAAGCTTCTGCGAAGGGCGGTAAGGGTCTCTATGGTAAGGCTGACTTCAGCAATTTACAGCTCTTTGATGCTGTCCTCGGTTACAGCGGTTTGGGTAATTTCTCACGTCAGGAATTACAGAAGGCACTCTCTGGTAAGCAGGCTTCTGTGGGCTGCAGCATGTCAAGCTACTATCAGTCATTAGCTGGTTCATGTGTTCCAAAGGACATTGAGACGATGATGCAGTTGCTTTACCTCAACTTTACCAATATTGCAAAGGATGAGGCTTCATACAAAGCAATGATGGCACAAATGGAGTTAGCGCTCAAGAACAAGGATCTCTCACCTGAGAGTGTCTTTGGTGATTCGCTCAGCAACACTATCTACGGTCATGAAGCACGTTTCGCTCCAATGACATTGAATACATTGAAGAATGTAAGTTACGATCGTATTTTGCAGATTTGGAAGGAGCGTTTTGCTAATCCTGGTCAGTTTGTTTACTACTTCGTAGGTAACTTTGATGAGGCTACACTCCGCCCATTGATTGAAAAGTACATTGCATGTCTGCCTAAGGGCAAGGCTGAGAACTGGAAGGACGTTCCAAGCTATGTGAATGGTAAGGTAGAAAATAAGTTCACTCGTAAGTCGGAAACACCTAAGGCGATTGCTTTTGAGTTCTGGCATGCGCCAATGGCTTATACCCTTGAGGGCGATGTTCTTACTGATGCTGCAGCTCAGGTTCTCTCTATGGTTTACCTGAAGAGTATTCGTGAAGACGCCAGTGCAGCTTATTCTGTAGGCGCAGGTGGTAAGTTACGTCGTCTTGGTAATAAGGCTGTGGCTATCGTTCAGAGCTACTGTCCAATGGATCCAGAGAAAGCTGACCTTGCTGTTAAACTCCTTGCTGAGGGCATGAAGGACAACACTGTCAAGATGGATGCCGATAAGGTTCAGAAAGTTAAGGACTTGATGCTGAAGAATGCAGAACTTTCTGCTAAGACTAACAGCTATTGGATGGGTATTCTCGACGACTATATCTGGTCAGGTGTAGACTTCCATACCAACTATAAGAAGACTGTTGATGCACTTACCCCAGCTAAGCTTGCTGCTCATTTGAAGCAAATCTTGGCAGCAGGTAACCATGCAGAGGTGGTAATGACACCAGCAAAATAATAAGTATTCTATGTTTGAAAAAGGACTCTCATGGGTCCTTTTTCATTTAACAAACTACCAACATCGAATTATTTTCATGAAAATAAATATTTATTGTCGTGAAAATAAATATTTCTCTTCATGTAAATAAATCTTTTTTCTTCATGAAAAGAATTTGTAGGTGATAGCTTTTTATCATTTAAAGAAAGAGAGTCCATTTGTCATTTCTGGCAAATGGACTCTCTTCTTTGGTCTATAAAATGCTTGTAGAACCTGTCGATTTTTGCGATGTCTACTTTTTTTATGCACACGGAACTATCATATTCCTTTGTATTTATATACTTCATTAGCGTAGATAGAGAGTCATCACTCTTTATTGTCGGCAACCATATACGAACAGTATTTATTGAGTAAATCATTCAATAACAAATCACCTTTCTGATAACGGTCAGCGTCAAGCTTTGTAACTCTTTCGCATATAGGCTTCTTAGTCTTAAATAAAGCATGAAGATATGGTACGCCATTTTCCTCTGTTATGTTCACGTCCGTGAAGAATTGAGTTAAATCTTCTTTGTCATAAACGATGGAATAGCTTGGTCGTTTTGCGCCAGGTATACTTTCTACAAGGATATTCTTGTCAACGAGATCTTGGATGTCACGAATGGCAGTGTCCTTCGAACATTTTGCTAACGTTGCCCATGTCTTTGATGTTATCTTTGCCTCATAGCCGTCAAGAAATAGATTGAGCATTTGTGTTTGTCGTTCTGTCATAGGCACAACCGATGCTTTCTGCCAGAAGAAACTCTTGTTTAAGATTGTTGTGACGGTGGCACCAGCTTCGTCAAGTGCATCCACCAATTTCTGCATATACCACACTAACCACTCCGTAACGTCGCCATCTCCACGCTGCATACGTTCGAGAATGTCGTAGTAGTGCTTCTTATCCTTGTTTATCTGTGATGAAATATTGTAGAAACGGAACCTACTTTTCTCGCCACGTGCCAAGAGCATATCTGAAAGAATACGTGCTAATCGTCCGTTTCCATCCTCAAATGGATGAACGCTTACAAACCAGAAATGAGCAATGGCGGAACGTATGACACTACTTACAGGTTCTTCTTTATTAAACCATCTGAGGAACTTTTGCATTTCTTCTTCAATACGGTCTGGAGAAGGAGCAATATAGTGAATTTTCTCGCGTCCAAATATTCCACTGACTATATGCTCCTCGTTCGTTCGATACTGTCCAATCTCTATCTGGCTACCTTCACTGTAGCCAGAAGGGAAGAATGCAGCTTGCCAAAGCATATAATCTTTCTTTTGTGAGAATCATATTATAATGCTGTACAGCTTCGAGCATTACGTTGACAACAGAGTCAACATAGTGAGATGGTGCAGTCTGTTTTACGTTCTCAATCCCAAGTTTTCTTGCTATGGAAGAACGGACCTGATCCACATTGAGGCGGATGCCTTCAACTTCTGAAGAATACACTATATCATAAGTAAGGTTCTCTGCCATAGCGTGTATTTTGCTGTCAAAGCCCAGTGAAGCCAATCTCCCGTAAAGCAAACCCTGTTTACGGAATACCTCTTCTTGGAGTAGTTCCACCTTTGAAGTGTCCCAACGGAAGTCAGTCCAATTGTCTTTTTCGTGTATATACATCATCCTTTTATATCATTTATGCGACAATTTGCATCTTATATCGTCGCAAATTATGCGACAAAAATACTTAAATAAAGCCGAAACTCCAAATAATTTCTCAAATAACGCGTATTTTGCGACGTTCTTGGAGAAGAAGGTAGGATAGCTAAATTCGTCATCCTCCATCATTTAACACCTAATATCTGCTGTTCATTACCACCCAATATTTGGCTCTTCCGTTAAATGTATAGATTGTTAATAGAATGAGATTAATCCACATACATGATAAACTTACCTCCAATTAGATGGTTTTATAAAGGGGGATAAACTACATGATAAATGTAATTAGGTGCGTTGTCTATTTGTCATCTACAACCAGCTTATTCTCTTGTTAAATTATGTTTGTAAATTATTTTCGTGCAGCTCAAACGCAATACATGCTCTTTTGGCTTCTAAAAGACGCCCTTTTGGGTTGCAAAAGATGCCCTTTAAGGCTCTTACTAACGCCCTTTTGAAGTCCAATTAAGCACCTTTTATTTTGTTATTTGGTAACTAATTGATACTCTGTTGATTGCAAACCTGCTTCTTATGTGTTTTTTTGCCGTTAGTTATAGATGTTTTCTTTGAAATTATGTAATGATTTTTCAAACCTCTTGTCTGCAGATTTTCGAAGTCTTAAAACGAAAAGATTTTCAATGACAGAGGATAATAATAGGATAGATAGTTGACTGTCGTAGCCATGTTTTTGCTTAATGAGTAACTTCGATTCTTCCGTTAACACAATACGAAAAGCGTCCACACATTTAACAGAAGAATCATTTTATGCGATGATTTAAGGTTTATATCGTCGTAAATTATGCGACAATAATACTAAAATAGCTCCGATGTAATTATTGACTTCTCAAATAAAGTAGATTTTGAAAGGGTAATCTTTGATTGTATTTTCTTCATCATTCATCTTTTAACACCGAATACTACTAATCATCACCACCCAACATTCACCACCCACCACCCACTATTTACTAATCATCATCACCCAACATCTACCACCTATCACCCATCAATCCCCCCAATAATGTATAAATCTTACTTATTTATTTTGTTATCCCGCTAAGTTGCAGTAACTTTGCATTCTTAAACAGAGAGTTAGTAATAAATACAAACATAAAAAGTAGATAAATATATGGCATATTTGTTTTCATCGGAATCAGTATCTGAGGGACACCCAGATAAGGTTGCCGATCAGATAAGCGACGCATTGCTCGACCAGTTCTTGGCATATGATGAGGATGCACGTTGCGCTATAGAAACCTTTAATACTACAGGTCAGGTAGTGATTATGGGTGAGGTAAGGTCTAAGGAATATGTTGACCTTCAGACAATTGCTCGTAGGACAATTAACAAATCGGTTATACAAAGGCTGAGTATCAGTTTGATGGCAATAGCTGCGGTGTTCTTTCTGCTATTCATGAGCAGAGTGATGATATCAATCGTGGTGTTGACAATGGTGATGCCGAGAATCAGGGAGCTGGTGATCAGGGTATGATGTTTGGTTATGCATGTAACGAGACAGACAATTATATGCCTGTGACACTCGACTTGGCACACCTCCTTATGACCACGTTGGCTGACATCCGCAAGGAAGGTAAGCAGATGACTTATCTCCGTCCAGACTCAAAGAGTCAGGTGACAGTGGAGTATAGCGATGACAATATCCCACAGCGAATTGACACTATCGTTGTTTCAACACAGCACGACGACTTTATCAAGCCTGCTGACGACTCACGTGAGGCACAGTTGAAGGCTGATAAAGAGATGGTAGAGCAGATTCATAAGGATGTACTTGAAATCCTTATGCCACGTGTAAAGGCACAGATAACATCAGAGAAAGTACTTGCCTTGTTCAACGACAATATCAAGTATCTTGTCAATCCAACGGGTAAGTTCGTGATTGGTGGTCCTCATGGTGATACTGGTTTGACTGGTCGTAAGATTATTGTTGATACTTACGGTGGTAAAGGCGGTCATGGTGGTGGTGCCTTCTCTGGTAAGGATTCAAGTAAGGTAGACCGTTCTGCAGCCTATGCTACACGCTATATTGCAAAGAATATGGTGGCAGCTGGTGTGAGTGATGAGATTCTCGTACAGTTGGCTTATGCTATTGGTGTTGCTGAGCCTGTTAGCGTTTATGTGAATACCTATGGTCGTTCACATGTGAAGGCTACTGATGGTGAGATAGCTGAGATGGTGAAGAAACTGTTTGATCTTCGTCCAAAGGCTATTGAGAAGACACTGAAACTTCGTCAGCCAATGTATTTGGAGACTGCTGCTTATGGTCATATGGGACGTCAGAATGAGGTTGTTAAGAAGACCTTTGAAAGCCGTTATCATGAGAAGAAGACAGTTGATGTTGAACTTTTCACATGGGAAAAGCTCGATCGAGTAGAGGATATTAAAAAGACATTCGGACTCTAATAGATAATGCCGACAACTGATTCCATTGTTCGCCCTTCTCTATTGCTAAAGTCAACATTGGCAGCAGGGAAGAAGGCGAATGTCGATTCTGAGGGTAAGGCGGGTCAGAAAACTGACTCGTCTATCTTGTTGCGCCCTAAAAAACAGAAGAAGTTTCAGCTGACGGATTTCAAATTTGCAGAAGAAGGCTACTTTAAAGGGAATAAGTTTTTCAAGTTAGAACGAGGAACCAATCATGCTGATGGAGTTTCGGGCGTTCTTGCTCCTTATGCTGTAAGCAATGATAATGTTATTGCAGCAATGCTCTTAGGTTGTTTTGTGATGGCGATGGTGGCGTTTTCTCTATCGAGAAATTTCATAGAACGACAGATAAAGAGTTTCTTTCGTGTAAGTCGTAGTAAGGAGTTGGCTATTGAAACGAATGAAGAGATGCGCTTTCAGACTATCTTGATAGCACAAACCTCTTTGTTAGGAAGTATTCTCTATTATTTATTTGCGCGAGATTTAGGGGGCGGTAGGCTTTCGAATGATACACAACTTGGAGCGATAGGATGCTTTTTTGGTGTGTTTGTCGCTTATTTCCTATTCAAGTATCTGGTCTATGGATTCGTAAACTGGGTGTTCTTTGATAGGAAAAATAATGGACAATGGAGGCGAACACAGGTGTTTCTTTCCTCTTTGGAAGGAGTCTTATTATTCCCGATAGTACTCTTGCTGGTTTACTTCTCTTTGTCACTCCATGCAGCATTGATTTATACACTAATTGTTATGTTATGCGTCAAAATGCTTGCTTTTTATAAGAGTTACAGTATCTTTTTTAAGAGAATGGGTGCCAGTCTGCAAATAATTTTGTACTTTTGTGCGCTCGAATTGATGCCGTTGATGGTATTGTGGGGCGTTTTGTTCATTACAGATAACTATTTGATAATAAACTTTTAGGACACGATGATAAAAAAGATCTTGGTTTCACAGCCAAAGCCGTCAAGCGAAAAGTCGCCATATTACGACATAGCGGAAGACTTAGGAGTGGAACTGGTTTTCAGACCATTTTTTAAAGTGGAAGGACTCTCAGCGAAAGAGTTCCGTCAGCAGAAGATAAACCTGTTGGATTATACCGCTGTGGTATTTACTTCTCGTCATGCTGTAGACAATTATTTTAAGCTCGCTAAGGAAATGCGTGTCACTATCCCAGAGGATATGAAGTATTTCTGTGTGATTGAAACGATTGCTCTTTATATCCAGAAGTATGTTCAGTACCGCAAACGTAAGGTGTTCTTTGGTAATACTGGAAAGATCGATAGTCTTATCCCTACAATGACTAAGCATAAGACAGAGAAGTACCTTGTTCCGCAGAGTTCTGTACATACAGAGGCTCTGAGCGAGTTGTTGGATGCAAATAAGCTCAAGCACAAGGAATGTGTGATGTATCGTACGGTGAGCAATGGCTTAACAGAGGAAGAAGTTAAGAACTTTGATTATGATATGCTTGTCTTCTTTAGCCCAACAGGAGTAAAGGCTCTGAAAGAGAATATCCCTAACTTTGAGCAGGGAGACATCAAGATAGCTGCCTTTGGTCCCGCTACAGCGAAGGAAGTAGAGGCACAGGGTCTGAGACTTGACCTACAAGCACCATCTCAGGAGTATCCTTCTATGACTGGTGCATTGCGTGCTTTCTTAGAGAAAGAGAAGAAGAATAAATAATATAACGGCTTCTGCCTCATCTGAAAGGATGGGGAAGGAGCCGACATCAGTACCGGACATACGGTAAATAAAGGCTGATAAGGAATGGAAAAGCATGAAGAAAGACTAAGAAAAGAAGAACGTCTATGTAGCAAGAAGCTCATAGATACGCTCTTTGGAACTGGTGGAAGTCATGCGATGACAGCATTCCCTTTGAAGGCTGTTTACAGATTAATTGACTGTGAGTCGGAGACTTCAGCACCAGAAGAAACGGTCATGGAGTCGAATGTACAGGTGTTAGTCAGTGTTCCGAAGAAGCATTTCAAACGTGCCGTAAAGCGCAATAGGGTTAAACGGCAGGTGCGTGAGGCTTATCGTAAGCACAAGAGTTTTGTCACGCTCCGTGTGAACGAACAAACAGATAAGCAGTTGTTGATAGCTTTTATATGGCTTTCAAACGAATTGATGGATTCTGTTACAATTGAACAGCGGGTCTGTAACCTGCTTCAAAGAATAGGAGAACGGATATAATGGATGAGAAGGAGAAAAACGAGAGTGTGCCACGTGAGCAGCAGTCTCATAATGTTTTTGCTAAGCTATGGCGTCTTTTCACACGTGTTTTATCATGGCTGTTGATACTTCCGATACTCTTTTATCGCCAGTTCATATCTCCTTTTACGCCACCTTCTTGTCGCTTTACTCCTTCTTGTTCGGAGTATGGTAGACAAGCTATCCTAAAGCATGGGCCTTTTAAGGGTTTGGCACTTACAATTTGGCGTATATTAAGATGCAATCCGTGGGGCGGTAGTGGTTATGACCCAGTGCCCTAACGATGCTCACAATAGAATATTAATACAGAGTTGAGGCTTGTGAAGATAGGGCAGAACGCTTTTAAAGTCTTCTATCCCTTGACTCCTTAAAGTATAAAGATATAGATGAAGAACTTTGTAGAAGAACTCCGTTGGCGTGGTATGCTGGCTCAAATGATGCCAGGTACTGAGGAAATGCTTCAGAAAGAGATGGTTTCAGCTTACTTGGGTACTGATCCAACTGCTGACTCATTGCACATCGGTCACCTTTGTGGTATCATGATGTTGCGTCATTTGCAGCGTTGTGGACACAAGCCTTACCTCCTCGTTGGTGGTGCTACAGGTATGATTGGCGACCCTTCTGGTAAGAGTCAGGAGCGCAACCTCCTTGATACAGAAACACTTTACCATAACCAAGAGGCTATCAAGAAGCAGGTAAGTAAGTTTCTTGACTTCGATGGCAACGAGCCAAACAAGGCTGAGATGGTTAATAACTATGACTGGATGAAGGACTTCACCTTCCTTGACTTCGCTCGATTGGTTGGTAAGCACATTACTGTTAACTACATGATGGCTAAGGATAGTGTGAAGAAGCGCTTGAGTGGCGAGAGTCGCGATGGACTTAGCTTTACTGAGTTCACCTATCAGCTTCTGCAGGGTTACGATTTCCTCTATCTTTTTGAGAAGTTTGGTGTTAAGTTGCAGTTGGGCGGTAATGACCAGTGGGGTAATATGACTACTGGTACAGAGCTTATCCGTCGTACTTTAGGTAACGAAACTGAGACATATTGCCTTACTTGTCCACTGATAACAAAGGCGGATGGTAAGAAGTTTGGTAAGACCGAAAGCGGTAATATCTGGCTCGATCGCAACCGTACAACACCATATGCCTTCTATCAGTTCTGGTTGAATGTTAGTGATGATGATGCCGAGAAGTATATAAAGATCTTTACTTCTTTGGAGAAGGATGTTATTGATAATCTTATTGAAGAGCATCGTCAAGACCCAGGTCGTCGTACACTTCAGTACCGTCTTGCTGAGGAAGTTACCCGTATGGTTCACTCTCAGGAAGACCTTGATATGGCGATAGCAGCCTCTAACATCCTCTTTGGTAAGAGTACAAAGGAGAACTTGTTGCAGTTAGACGAGCAGACCTTTACTGATGTCTTCAAGGATGTACCACATTATGAAGTTTCAAAGGACGTACTTGGTCAGCCTGCAGTTGATGTCTTCAATCAGGAAGGTATGCAGATATTCCCAAGTAAGAGTGAGATGCGTAAGCTCGTTAAGGGCGGTGGCGTTGCGCTCAACAAGGAAACTCGCTGCTTTTGACCAGCCAGTAACAGCCGAGGACCTTATCGATGGTAAGTATCTCCTCGTACAGAAGGGTAAGAAGAACTACTCTTTGATTATTGTAAAGTAAGTATCTACGAACTATAATACATAACTATGAAAAGCCTTACTACGCTCATTGTGGCGTTGCAAGGCTTTTTAATTAACCACTCCCATAGCTCCTTTTAGGATATTCATGGGCCTAAAAAGATTAATTATGAAGAAAATCTTCTTTCTCTTACAACTGGTAATGCTTGTTGTTTTTGCCTCTTGTAGTAGTGAAGACCCAGACCCAATACCTCAACCAGGTGCCGAGGTAGAGAATACTATCTTTGTTTATATGCCATGGTCGGGTGTTAGTGATACCGATTCTGGGCTTTATAGCTACTTCCTCACCAATATACAAGACATTAAGAGTGCAATTGTTAACCAAGGTGGACTTGGCAACAAGAGACTTATGATATTTATCTCTACGAAGGTGAATAAGGGTGCTTTGATTAATGTTCAGTATAAGAATGGAAGCTGTGTAGATGATACCGTTGCTATCTACAACAATAAATTAGCGGGCTTAAAGCTGAATTCAGCAGAGTGGATAACAACCCTGTTGAAGCGAGTTAAACAAGAAGCACCAGCTAAGCATTACTCAATGATAGTCGGATGTCATGGTATGGGGTGGATACCTGCCAAGCCAAGTACACGCCGTGCTCGCTTTGCAGTTTCTCCTTTCGGACTTGATAGAGATGCAGGTATGGTAGGACCTCCAACGCGTTGGTTGGGTGGTGATGCTTATCAGACTGATATCTCATCCTTTGATAAGGGTATCGAAGATTCAGGTATCGGTAAGTTCCAGTACATTCTCTTCGACGATTGTAATATGACAGGTATCGAAGTTGCCTACGAACTCCGTAATGCAACGCACCATATCATTGGTAGTCCAACGGAGATTATGGCTTACGGCATGCCTTATAAACTCTTGTGGAATGAACTCTCAAAGGTGAATCCCGATTATCATAGAATCTGTAATGACTTCATCAACTTCTATAGCAACTACACGTATAACGGTTCTCCTTATCCTTATGGTACAATCAGTGTAATTGATTGTTCGCAGGTTGAGGGCATGGTGAACATTATGAAGGAGATAAACGCATCAAGTTCTCTCGCAACCGTTGTGGAGAGTAACATTCAGAGTATGGATGGTTACATCCCTTCAATATTCTATGATATGGGTGATTACGTGCGTAAACTTGCGCAGAACGAACCACAACTGTTGACGAGATTTAATCAACAACTCAAGCTCCTTGTTCCTGAGAAAGGCAATACAACATCATATTATACCGCTATTCGTAGTCTTAGTGGAGATGTAATACCTATCCAGACTTATTCTGGTATAACAATTTCTGACCCATCAACCAACTCGAAAGTGACAAGTTCTCTTAGTCGTAACCGTTATTATCAGGCTACGCATTAAGATTAAAATAGCATCTATAGGAATACTAAGCAGTTCCTATAGATGCTATTTTCTTATATATAAAGCACAGACGCATCGAATGAACGAATGTCTTTCACGCAGGTGTACATCATCAGCTCTGAAAGTTGTTCGTTCATTTTTTGTACCTTCTCCTCAACTCCTTCTGCTCCTTGTTGCAGCAATGGCTTGAGGATTCCTCTGCCCACAGCTACCGCATCAGCACCTAATGCAAGTGCTTTATAAGCATCGTAGCCTGTATCAATGCCACAGTCAACGAATATAGCGATGCCACTTCCCTCCAATGCTGCCTTAATCTTAGGCAGAACCATCACGGGAGCAACACCGAAAGGAATACGTCCGTGGTGATGAGAGACTAAAATAGCAGCACAGCCTGCCTCCTTACACTTTAAAGCATCCTGCACAGAGAGTACGCCCTTAGCAACGAATGGTACGTTACCAGCAGCCTTCACGTATTCTTTGAGGTCGGAAAGCATGACAGGACCGAGTGGAATACCGTCTACAACATCATATCTTCCGTCTGTTCCAGGAACGTGGTCAATGTCTACACCGACAGCTATCGCACCGTGTTTGATAGCAAACTGAATCTCATCTAAAATAATATTATGGTCAGCAAATGGCTTAATGATTCTCACTGTTCTTGCTCCTTCAGCTGCAATCTCGGCATATTCTTCGTTAGGTTCCATACCCACCCAGTTAACTGTATTCAGTTTTTTGGCAGCACGTGCATACTCTAACATCGGTTTCTTGCCATCTTTCAACACCTTATTTAGATGCGAGAAGGCAGGCATCATAATTGGTGAATCGAACTCTTCGCCAAAGATAACTGTTTTCAATGTTGGCTCGACGGCATCAATAACACGCATCTCCACATGGATAGAATCCAAGTAGTTACGGTTAAATACATTTGCATCATCAGCTTTGCCACTTGTTACGGGAATCATTCCCGCTGGTCCTGGCCATGGACTCTTTACGTTATCGTTCATGTTCTTTTGCTCCTTAACTCCTTTATATTATACTATTGTTTTAACTCCCTTTCACTCCTTAACTCCTTAAATTTATATCAATAGCAATGTAATCAATGTGTAAACAATCATCGCTACCACGATAAAGATAGAGATAAAAGCCGACATAAAGCTTTCGTCATCCTCACCCTTGCATAGGCTTTCTATCTGTAGCGGTACGGGGAATCCCGTCGGACAAGCAAAGTAAAGTAGTACGCCAATAAGGAATATCTTCACTGCCATTAATTCTGGGAACAATAGGAAGAAGGCTCCTACGATAGCCCCACACAGCACAAGGCGCACCACTGTCAATGCCAAAAGCGGCTTGAGCTGTGCTGCACGTAGGTGGAAACCATAGCCGAGGGTGAAGAGGATAATGCTCGCAATAGGTGTCATTGCCATGTTCATCGTACCGTCATAGATTCTATGAAGTTCGTTCTCCATCAGCCATTGGTACAAACCCGACATATTGACGAGAATACCCACGATAACAGCAACGATGAATGGTGCTGTAATAATTCGTTTCGCCATAGGAAGGAAAGCCACATCCTTTGATGTCTGGCGGGTGACGAGTGCTGGCACAAGTCCAAAGTTGATGAGGATACCAGCAACGTCAAAAGTGATGATGTTTACAGCGTGTTCTGCTCCTACCAATGCGATATAAAGGGGTAGGGCAACGCTGCCTCCCTCACATGTCATCAGTAGGAAAGGTGCCAATCGGGCATAACGACCGCTGATGGGCTTTGCTATGCTCTTACCTATCAGGTAGACAAGAATCCAAGCGGCATCTAAAAAGAGAATCTCATAAATGAAATTCGTCGATAACTCTGCTTTTACAAGCACGTGAAAGACGAGCAGTGGGAAAAGAATATTAAATACCAATGACTTCGCTCCTTCGTTCTGTCCTGCTGTTATCCAACCTCTTCTGTGACTCAACCAGCCGAGGAACATCATAAAGAAGACAGGAAAAAGAATCTCTATAGCTTTCATTTATTTGCTGAATTTATCTAATTTGTATTTGTTACAAAGTACAAATATAGACAAAAAGCATGATATGAGCAAATGGATAGGGGAAATAAAATAAGGAGAGCCTCACCCCCAACCCCTACCAAAAGAGAGATAGCCTCACCCCCGACCCCTCTCCGAAAGGAGAGGGGAGTGATTACCGAAAAGGGTAATCGTAATTCGAGGTTGGTATGAGTTGTTTCTATTCTATTGACATATGGTAGGGGATTTTATTCTCCGCACTATTGGTGTTTGCCGTTCGCACCATTGGTGCTTAACATCCGCACCATAGGTGCGGACCAACAGCACGATGTGAAATGATAGCTTAGAATGATAATAAAAGGATGTTTTTGGAATACAAACTGGCACAGCAGGAATATGCTGTGCCAGTTGTAAGGGATAAAAAGATGTTATCTTTTATTTTTTTTCTTTACCTCAATTCCGCAACATTATTCCTTGTGAGGTACTTTTTTATATTGAAGTGACATTTTGGGCTTTATCCATTGATTTGGGAATTTTCCGGAGTTCTTGGTTCTTGCATAGGCATAAAATCCCCCACCCAAACCAATGGGGAAGTATGATAACTACAAAGAAATACAGTTTATTCTATGAAGATTTCAGCGTAGTAGGTTTTATTTGTATATAGGTTCAGAACGTTCTGTCTTCCAGTTCGCACCCATTTTGCTGGCACGCTGACAAAATGTAGGATAAAGGCTTTCAGCCTGCTTGTCTTTTTCAACGGCTTGACCTTTTCGCTGATATGACGGACGAGATAGAGATAGAAGTTCTTCAGCATGGCGGTAACCATCATGAAAACCATGTTCTCAGCCATAAAGGAAAAGGGCAGATGTGCCCAGCCGAAATCATTGTTCTGTATGTCGAAGTTCTTTTCGCTTGCTCCACGCTCATTATAAAATGTAATGATGTCTTTCTCAGTAGATGTCCAGTTATTGGTGAGGATACAGCGGTATGTGTATATTACTCCGAACATATCCGTCTGTTGCTTGCCATCCTTGTCTTTCAAGGGACTACGCTGTACGACAAGCCTGTATGACCTTCCTTCTATTAAGTTGTCCATATTGATGGATGTGACATCGCATTTCTCATAGCCAAGCTCAACGCTCTTCCATTCTTTTAACTGTCGGAAGTTCTCATAGCGACTGCCACAGTTGGTAGCACGTATATAGAACGTGTTGCAGCGCTGCTCTACGGTTTGGATGATTTCCTTTGAGAACGACCCGCAGTCAGCACGGAAACGCTCTATCACCACACCAAGTTCAGAGGTCACACGGTCCATAGTGCGACGGAGCGTATCCTCCTGATGGAATTTTACATTGGTATTCCCATCACGGTTCTCACCTCCGACTATGATTCCCCCAATGGAAGCCCATCCTGGGAAATAACCATGATCCTGCTTGTAAGAATACTTTGCATCGAACTTGTGGGCCGGAATAAACTGGTGGTCAAAGTCCAAGTCAACATGGCTACCCACCTTTATAAGCCCCATCCTCCGTATCATTCGTAAAAGTAAGGTATTCAACTTTTCTGCCGTATTGAAACTATACGACTTGTCGGAGGTCTCGCTCTTATAGACAATATTTTTCTCGGCAAGCTCCTTTAGTCCGCGCCCCACAGTGTCGGCACTGGGTAATAGCGTATTAGGTCTCTGCTTGAACTGTCCAATAAGCGCATTGATGTCCTCAAGGCATTCTCCACCACAAAGGTAGCTGAAGAAGAGAGAGCCGAAAATACTTCCATGGCTGAATGCTTTGCCACTACGTCCACGTTTGCCCAATACTGATTCGGTAAGTTTTTCAAAGCCCAACTTTGAGAAAACGTCCATAATGTGATAAATCCCACCGAAAGAAGTGATATTCTCGTTTTTAATTGCTACCTTTGTCATGTCAGTTTTTTGCTTACTTGTTATGTTTGCAGCACCAAGATAGGTGAAATTTCTGACATATCCAAGTGTTTTGAGAACTTTATTTCTCAGACACTTGGAGTTCTTACAAGAATTTATGCTACGGAATTAAGGCTTTATAAAATAATATGCGGTTTAGCGTGTTGTAACCGTAAAGACCTTTGTTTCATGAGGTTGTAAGGTTCCTTGCCACGCTTTACGTTGACGTGTTGTCTTATGCTCCCATACGTCTCTGAAATTATATTCCTTCGCATTGCCGAGGATAGAAAGTGGCAACTGAACACGCTGAGGAGTGTCAGAAGGATTCATGATGGCAATAGCTTGACGGTTTCCACTTAGGTTTCTGAGGTAGACACGGCATGCACCGGGGAAGTCAACTCTATGGGCTGCCTCGCCAAGCACATCTTGATTGATAGCAATAATCTCCTTATTGAGGAGTATGCGACGTGTTTCAGCGTTCTCGTTCAAGATGTCGTGGCTTACTGCCAATGGTGAAGCGAACATACACCACATTGACATCTGTGTCTGATATTCTGTATAAGTACAGCCTACACCACCTAAATCGCTTGATGGTCCACCCTTTCCGTCAAGTCCAACGACGAGCATATCCATGTCGAGCCAGTGACCTGGTCCTGCGTATTTATAAAGTGGTTCGGTAATGTTGATGATATCAATGATACCCATACCTCCCTGCTTCACGATGTCTTTCCACATATCACGTACGTCATAGCTCACACGCCAGAGTGAACCGCCAGCCTGACGAGCCCACAACTCAGGGTTCAGCTGTCCCCATTCGCAGACACCCAAGGCAATCTTACGACCTGAATTCTGCAATGCATCAGCCATCTTCTTATAGCGTTCGTGGGCAATAGCACTGTCAGAAGGTGCGTGGCAGTAGTCGTATTTCAGATAGTCAATTCCCCATTCAGTAAAGGTCTTGGCATCTTGTTCCTCAAAACCGTAACTGGCAGTGTAGCCAGCACAAGTGAGTTGGGCAGCATCAGAGTAGATACCGAGCAGCAAACCCTTTGAGTGAACATAGTCTGCGAGTGCCTTTATTCCGCTTGGGAACTTCTTAGGGTCAGGGATAATGTTATTACGTTTGTCGCGCCCTCCCTGCCATGCGTCATCGATGAAGATGTATTTATATCCAGCTTCAGCATAGCCATCAGCCGCCATCTTGTCAGCAATTTGTCGGATAAGCTGTTCGTTGATGTCCTCCTTATATTTGTTCCAGGTCATAAACCCATTGGAGGAGTCAGTGCTAAAGAGTCACGATTAGTAGCAGTCGACTGCAATGAAGCCAGCAGAAAGGCTGCAATAAACAAAAGTGATTTACGAAGTTTAGATAGTTGCTCAATCATTATAATTATAATTTAGGAATTAGCTGATACTAAAAAATCCGCAGAATCATAAAGAATCCGCGGATTTTCTGTGTTGTCCCAGGCGGATTCGAACCACCACTGACAGAACCAAAAACTGTAGTGCTACCATTACACCATAGGACAATCGTGGGTGCAAAGGTAGTGTTTTTTAGTTTAATGCCCAAATTTTACTGTATAATTTTGCGCATCTATAGGTCTTGTGCAGTAAATATTTGCTGATTATACCTGTTTTACTGTATATTTCTTGCACTCCGTTTGGCATTGATAAGATAAAATATTATCTTTGCAACATACAATAACTTGAAACATTCTATCACTTTTTATGATACAAGCCTATGAAACCTATATCGTCAGTTATCATATTTTTGTTACTCGTTTGCTCGGCAGTATGGGCTGGCTTTGACAGCTATCACTGTGCTGAAACGGCTATTGTACAGGATATGAATCAAGCTTTGTCGAAGACACTTGCTGGGAAACGTGAGGCGTGGATTACGCCCGATACTATACAAAGTTATCGGCAATATTTACAGATAGCCGACCTTAGACGCCGTTCGTTTGTGTCATATGCGTTGGGTGAAGATGGTCATTCGCTGTGCAGTAGACAGATGAGGTGGCAGTCAGGTGGCCATTCGCTTTTATTCCAAAGTTATGCTGATTGTTCCTTCGCTACGGTGTGGGGATTGTCAGATCAGCGTTTACCCTTTGCTTTCCTATTGTTAGCCTTGGTTTGGATGACTGCATCTATCGTGTATTTTCGTCGTCATCGTGCAGGCAGATTGGTGCTGGGTAGAATGGTATATGCCGCTTCTGACCATAGTTTTCGTGACTGGCATGGGGAGAAGATAGCCTTTACACCGATGCAACAGCAGCTCATGGAGCTGTTTATCAATGCAACTGATAGAAAGTTGTCGAAGGCAGTTATCTGTGAAACGCTTTGGCCTAAGAAACCCGATGCAAGCGAAACTCTCTACACACTTATCCGTCGTTTGAAGCCTATTGTCAGTGAGCGTTGCGGATTAAAGATTGTGGCTGATAGGGGTGATGGGTACCGATTGGAATAATATAAACTTCTTTCTATCCTGCTAATATTCCCTCAAGAGGAAAGCCATATATACGGGAAGCGTGAGAATTCCATCTTTTTCTCCTATATTATAATCCCCTAACTTTATAGCTTGATATACGTGGTACTTGTCAGGATGCTGTAAAATCGTCTTAGTACTCTTTGTGTTTCCAGTAGATGCTTTTACTTCAACGAGAACACATTCACTATGATAACGTATAACAAAATCTATTTCTAAGCCAGAGTCTTTGCGATAGTAGTATAGTTTCCGTCCCATCTTTATGAAGATATCAGCTATGAGATTTTCAAAAATGGCTCCTTTATATCCGTAGAGTCTACCTTGCAGAATATCAAATTGTGTTCCTTCTTCGAGCATAGAAACAAAGAGACCTGTATCTCTCATATAAACCTTAAAGCTATCTTCTATGGCATTACCCTCAAGTGGAAGTTCTGTTATGCTTAGATTTCTACATCTGATAATAATACCAGCATCCTCCAACCATTGTATGCCTGTGATATATTCTTTAGCCCTTGCACCTTTCTTTATGACAGAAAACTGAAACTTCTTGTTCTCTTTACTTAGTTGTCGAGGAATGGAGTCAAATGCAGCTCTGAGTCTAACTTTATCTTCATTCGCAGCATATTTTACCATATCTTCCTTATAGCCAGTTATAATACTGTGTTGTTCCTCTAATACATCGCTCATGTTATGGGTCGCAATGAATCGATTAACAACTTCTGGCATTCCACCAACAATAGTATATTCTAATATTAGCTGGCGCATTCTTTGGTGTATAGCAGGAGGAATAGGAGTTCTTTCTTGTAGACTTTTTGTCAATAGTTCTATAATTTCTTGATTGATTCCATTTGCCCACAGAAACTCTTCAAAGTCTAATGGGAACATCTCTATATGTTGTTCGTAACCAACAGGGATAGAGTTATAATCAGTTTCATCCCCTTTATAGCCACATACTCCAAGTAGTGAGCCTGTTGCAATGGCATCATAGCGTCCATCTATTTTGAAAAATTTGAGGGCTGTACGTGCTGCAGAGCATTCTTGTATTTCGTCAAGGATAATGCAAGTCTGTCCAGAGACGAATCGACTATTGGGTAGCAAAGCGGTTAGGTTCATAACGATTGAATCAATTTGTTTTGAACCTTCGAATGCAAGTTTATAGTCAGGATGTTCAAAAAAGTTTAGATATACGACATGAGTATAGTATTCTTTTGCAAAGGCATTCACGGAGAATGTCTTTCCACATTGTCTACACCCTTTTATGATAAGTGGTTTATGGTTTGGTGTATTTTTCCACTTAATCAAAGTTCTTTCTATCTTTCTTTGTAGCATATTCTTTTTCTTTTGTTTGTGATAGATGGCTTATTCTAAGCAAGTTTATTGATGTTTTTATTCCAGTTTGGTTTTACTTATATAATAAATCTATAAAGTACTCACTTTTTTTGAACGACCTTTTATTGGGTTTTTACACTTTTTTTCAAACGACTTTTTTTGTAAGTAATATTCATTTTTACTAACGACTTGTGCTGCAAATATAAATGATTCTTTTGAAAAAAATACAAATATCCTTCTCTAATTTAATACTACATTTATATGCGTATAAGAGCTTAATGAACTTTCTCGAATTATGCGGAAGTTTATCGCTTAAAGAATATGGTTATTTAGAGGTTAAAGCTATTGTCAGGTAATTGTCAGTGATTATTTTTGCCCTAATAGTAGGTGGATTCTATCTTTGTAGCAAAAAACAAAGACTATGGAAAAAGGTTTATGGATGCTGTTGTTATGCTTTCTTGCACTTCCTGTTGGTGCCCAGAATGAGAAAGGAAACAGTGAGACGGCAAAGAGTGTAGAGATGAAAGAGGTGACAGTTGAGGCTGCACGAGTGACGAAAAAGATAGATGGGCTGCTGATTGTACCGTCTGATGCACAACGAGAAGCAGCAACGGACGGTTATAGTCTGCTTGGAAAGCTGTCTCTTCCACGCATCAGAGTAGACGAGGTGATGCGTACCATTGTGCCTTTGACGAATAATGGAAGTGTTCAACTTAGGCTGAATGGAAGCTTGGCAAGTAAAGAAGACCTACTTTCACTGGACCCTAAACTTGTGAAAAACATCGATTTCATCGATAATCCGGGAGTCAGATATGGTGACGGAATAGGCTATGTTATTGACATTCGGACGAAGCGTAACACCACTGGTTACGTGCTTGGGGCTGACTTATCGAATGCTGTCACAACGTTGAATGGTGATAATACGGTCTATGCAAAGCTCAATCATAAGAATTCAGAACTGGCTTTAACCTTCAATTCTTCTTATAAAGACCATCGTGGTTTTCGGTCTTCAGAATCGGCTGACTATACCTTGAACAACGGTAGTCATTATCTTGTTTCACGTAATCAGACCGCTGGCAGAAGTCGTCGTTTTGGTAATCAGTTTGAGATAAAGTACAGTCTTGCAGACTCGGCTACGTATGTTTCCAAGCGAATCTGTCAGTGGGAGGAGGCAATACGCCTGGTAATTATGCTGATTTTGTGTATCGGGATGGAACGATAGAAAAGTCTTTTCGGACGATTGATGTGGCAAGTAGTTTCGCCCCTACACTTGACCTTTACTTCTTTCATCAGCTTGGTAAACATCAGAGTATTACAGCTAACGTTGTTGGTTCGAGTATTTATACGGACAAGCAAGGATATAATGGAGAAGAAGGAGATTATGCCTATGAGGTAAATGGGCGTACTTGGTCGCTGGAGAGTGAAGCTATTTATGAGAATAAACTCAAGCCTTTCACCCTTTCTGCAGGTTTGGAACACTCGGTGTCGTTTACGAATAATGAATATACTGGCGATGTATCTGCTCTTAACAAGATGCGGAGAGGAGAACTTTATCTATTCTCTGAGGTGAAAGGACGGTGGAAACGAATAGGCTATTCGGCAGGTATTGGGGTTGCTAATAAGACCTATTCGCAGGAAAACTATAGCTTTGACTACTGGACTTTCCGTCCAAAACTCACGTTGAATTATGAGATTTTGGCAGGATTAAATGCACGTTATACCTTTGAAACCTATCGTCGTGTGTCTTCATACGCTATGGTGAGCGATGCAAGAATCAGAGAACATAGCCGTGAATGGAAGGTTGGAAATCCTAATTTGCAACCTTCAAGAGTCATTAAGAATATTATAGATATAAGTTATAATGGTGAACGTGTGAGCTGTGGGATGAATATGGAGTATCGACGTGACCTTGGGAGCAATATGAGTGTGTATGAACGTACGGCAACAGATGAGTTTCTTTATTCACAACAGAACATTGGTAATATCATGATGTTTGTTGTACAGAACTATCTTAAGTATGATGTTGTACCAGAGCGTTTGTCTGTAACACTTTTCGGAGGTATCAATCGCTTTTTTAATATCAGCAGTCTGTACCGTCATCATCTTACAAGTTACAACTATGGTGGTAATGTTCAGGCTTATCTTGGACGGTGGACACTCACGGGATATGCCGATAATGGTTGGAAATTTGTTGAAGGAGAGCATGAGGGATGTAATGGTCCAGCAATCTATTTGGGCGTTAGTTACAGGTGGAAAACGTGTAATCTGTCGCTCTTTATGCAGCATCCTTTCCAACAGCATCCTGCTATACAGCGTGGTAAAGTGCTGAATGAAAACCTCCATAAGAGTATATTTATCGCAGCAGAGACTTGGGAAATATGATAACTCTTAGGTTTAGTTGGAAGTTGTCAAAGGGTAAAAGCTATAAAGAAATAGACAAGAAAGTGCAGCATGAAGGGAATAAACAGACGAGTATTTTATAGTGGATAGCTGTAGGGGTGCACCCTTAAGTTATTGAAAATACAATCTAACTCGTTATTGGAAAAGGTCTTTCTATTCTATTATCATGTTTCTGACATGGAGGACCTTTTTCCTTTTTAACTCTTCAAAGAGGTAGATAAGGCTTTGAAAAATCGTTACATAAATTCGGATAAAACATCTATAAATTCGGATAAAAACACGTGTAAAAAGCAGGTTTGTAACCATCAGGAAATCAGTTGGTTATAAAATAGTGTGAGAAAAGGTGCTTAATTGGACTTCAAGAGGGCGTTAGTAAGGGTCTTAAAGGGCGTCTTTTGCAAGTCAATTAGGCGTCTTTTAGAAGCCAAAAGAGCATGTATTGGTTTTGAGTTGTGTGAAAATAGTTTACAAAATTCAAAGGTATAGGGATGGGATGTTTATGAAAGATGAATAGACATAGTCTCAATTTGCATTTTATCCTATAGTTTATGTCCGCTTGTAAGGCTATCTAAATTGGGATAATTATACCATACGAGTAGATAAGTCTTTATCTATTTCCAATCTATGCTATTACCGGAAGGGCTTTTTAAGCCTATGGTAAGATGCTCTTTAGACTTTCATAAAACAAGAAGGCAAGCCTATAAAACAAAAAAGGCAAGCCAAAGGCTTGCCTTAATATATTATGTAATATCTTTACATATTATTTGTTTACTGCGTCTGCCAACTCAGCACCAGCCTTGAACTTAGCAACCTTCTTAGCAGCAATCTTAATCTTCTCCTTTGATCTTGGGTTAATACCCTCGTGAGCTGGGCGCTCAGTTGTAGCGAAAGTACCAAAACCTACGAGCTGTACCTTATCACCAGCAGCAAGTGCTTCCTTAATAGCTTCTGTAGTAGCATCCAAAGCTTTCTTAGCAGCAGCCTTACTAATCTCAGCGTTAGCTGCAATCTTCTCGATCAATTCTGTTTTTGTTCATAATTTTTGATTTATTTATTGATTAATTTTTATGAGTGATATACAAGATTATGTTGCAAAATATAGTTGTTTCCTTTTATAAAACAAATAAAAATCATGGGAAAAGTGTAGAATTTTTATAAAAAAAGTCGTTATCTCGCTTATTTTTCTGCTTAATACCGAGAGTTTTTTTCGTAATTTTTGCATTGTTTAAATGATATATTGTAAAGAATAAGACATTACGTAAAATGCGAAATATACCTATTGTAACAAAGAATCTTCTAATTATCAATATTCTGGTTTTTATAGCCACGTATGTTGTAAGAGGATTGAATATTGATTTGAATGATATTCTTGGTTTACATTTCTTTTTAGCTTCTGACTTCCGTATCTGGCAGTTCTTCACTTATATGTTCATGCATGGTGGGTTTACCCATATCCTAATGAACATGTTTATGCTGTGGATGTTTGGTATGGTTGTTGAGAATGTATGGGGTCCAAAGAAGTTCCTTTTTTATTACATTGTCTGTGGTGTTGGAGCTGGACTTTGTCAAGAGTTGGCACAATATGGTACGTATCTCGTAGAGGGATTGGCTCATTTTGATTCCGTGAGAATCGGTACTACAGTTCTTCCTATGAATGTTTATCTGAATATGATGAACACTGTTGGTGCCTCTGGAGCTATCTATGGCGTGCTACTTGCTTTCGGAATGCTCTTCCCAGAAGAGCGTATGTTCATCATTCCTATCCCTATTCCTATTAAGGCTAAGTGGATTGTCATGGGTTCAATCGTTGTAGAATTGTTCTCTGCGATAGGCACAAGCAATGATGGAGTGGCGCATTTGGCACACTTAGGTGGTATGCTCTTTGGTTTTATTCTTATCCGTTATTGGAAGAAACATCCGTATTCAGGCTATGGTGACTTCGGTATGAACAGAGGGCATCAGTTCTTTGATCGTATGAAGAATTCATGGGAACAACGTGGAGGGCGTGATACTCGTAATGCAACGAATGGCAACGGTGAGTCTTGGTCGAACACTTCTCAGAGCAATAATGCTAATAATAGAAGTGATTGGGATTACAATGCCCACAAGAAACAACAGCAAGAAGAAGTTGACCGCATCCTTGATAAGATTCGTAAGAGTGGTTACGATAGTCTGACAAAAGACGAGAAACAAAAGCTCTTTGATAGTAGTAAAAGTTAAGTCGCTGGTCGATTGACAAAGAAATGAGTTGTTGGTTATAACAAAAATGTTCTTAATCAGCAACTTGTTAAAATATGAGTGGATAGGAACTTGTTAAAACTTCAAGTCAATCTGCTTGTTATATAACCACTTGGTAACTATTTGTTTTATTCGTAAAGCTTAAAAAATACAGGGGTAGGGACCACCTGAATGTTTCGAATTAAGATGTTTAGCAAATTTAAGAAGCTTACATATAGAATGTTGTTGGCAGGCAATATCATAGTGATTCTGTTGATGTTGTTTGTCGGAAATATAGGTAGGTTTAATCCTGTTGATTATCCCTTGTTGGCTAATTTAGGACTGGGCTTTCCGATACTCCTTGTGTTTAATCTTGTATTCCTTGTTGTCTGGTGTTTTCTCCGATTACGTACTATTTGGTTGCCATTGTTAGGTTTCCTACTTTGTTATGGTCCTATCCGTACGTATTCACCATTCAATATTCCTGAAGATAAGCCACATGGCTCTATAAAGTACTGTCGTATAACGTCTTTATGTTCTCTTCATGGAGCGAGCCAGATGCAAAGAAGAATCCGATTGTTGATTATATCGTTAAGAGTAAGGCAGATATTGTCTGTTTGCAAGAGGCACAAGCGACATTAGATGACAAAGATCATATCTACTCAACACTGAAGAAACACTACCCATATTTCAAGTTGATGATTAAAAAAGCACCCGGTGCTGATTACATGGTATTGCTGAGTAAGTATCCAGTCCTTTGGCAAGATACTATCCCATATGGCTCAAGTAGTAATCAGAGTGTGGCTTATATGCTTGATATTAAAGGGACTAACACACTCGTTGTGAATAATCATTTCGAGAGTAATGGACTGAGTTCTGGCGACAAAGAAGGGTTTAAGACACTCGTAAAAGGCGAACTGAAGACTGGCGAAGCGAAAAGACAATCAGTCCATTTAATCACTAAGTTAGGCGACGTTTCGGCACGTAGAGCACCGCAAGCGGAGGCTGTTGCGCGTTATGTCAAGAAATATCTTGATAAGAAGGTGCCTGTTATTCTTTGCGGAGACTTCAATGACAACCCATTGAGTTATACCCATCGAACCATCGCAAAAGAACTGAATGACTGCTTTGTTGAGAGTGGAAACGGACCCGGAATAAGCTATCATAAAAGTGGGATGTACTTCCGTATTGACCATATCTTTTGTTCCGACGATTTCGAGTCGTATGGGGCAAAGGTCGACAATAGTGTGACTACTTCCGACCATTATCCTATCTATTGTTGGCTTAAATACCGCCCAAAACCTTAAAAAACACACATTTATAAGGTATAAATTTCCCAAAGTGTGAAAATTTGCTTATCTTTGCACGTCTATCAAGTGTAGCGAAACAATAATTAAAAACAATCAAATAAAATGCAAAACAAAGGATTAGTAATTTGCGTAGCCATTCTCTTGACGCTCGCAAGTATCTTCTACCTGTCATTTTCAGTAGCGACAAGCTACTATGATGGTCAGGCAGCAAAGATTAAGGACCCTATTGCGCAACAGGATTATAAGGATTCTGTAAAGTATTTGGGGCTCTACTCTTACCAGAAATGCCTTGAAACACAGATCGGTCTTGGTCTTGACTTGAAGGGCGGTATGAACGTTGTACTCGAGATTTCAGTACCTGATGTTGTTGATTTCTTGGCAGATCACAAGCAGGATGCTGCTTATCAGAAGGCTTTGGAAACAGCAAAGCAGGAAGAGATGCACAGTCCAAAGGACTTTATCTCTCTCTTTGTAGATGCTTTCCACAAGGATGCTCCGGGTCATAAGCTTGCTGAGATCTTCGCTACACAGCAGCTCAAAGGCAAGGTTAGCACACAGAGTACTGACGAAGAGGTTGAGAAAGCACTCCGTGAAGAGGTCGCTTCAGCTATCGATAACTCATACAATGTCGTAACAAACCGTATCGACCAGTATGGTGTTGTACAGCCAAATATCCAGAAGTTGGAAGGTCAGGAAGGTCGACTCATGGTTGAAATGCCTGGTATTCGTGAGCCAGAGCGTATGCGTAAGCTCCTCCAGGGTTCTGCTAACCTTGAGTTCTGGGAGACTTATAACAACCAAGAAATAACTCCTTATCTCAATCAGCTCGACCAGCGTTTGGCTAATGGTGAGACAAAGGTTGACACTGCTGCTACTGATTCTACTAAGAAAGTACAGGCAAAGGCTGCTGCAACTCCAAAGTTCGCACTCAATAAAGGCAATGCTGTAAAGGGAGAAGATGTTCAGATGGCAGCATTGAAGAAGATGCACCCATTGCTCTCTATGTTGCAGACTATCCCTGGTGACGCACTTAGCCTCGTCGGTTATGCAAGCGTTCGTGATACAGCTGCTATCAATAAGATGATTTATGGTTCACTTGCTAAGCAGATTTTGCCAAGCGACTTGAAGCTTCTTTGGAGCGCTAAGCCAGAAGACGGACTTAATAAGAAGAATGTATATGGTCTTTATGCTTTGAAGATTACTACTTCAGACGGTCGTGCTCCATTGGAGGGTGACGTTGTTACAACTGCTAAAGACGATTTTGATGAGCATGGTCGTCCAAGGGTTAGCATGACAATGAACTCTGAAGGTGCTCGTGAGTGGGCTGCTTTGACAAAGGCAAATGTAGGTAAGGCTATCGCAATCGTACTCGATGGCGTTGTTTACTCAGCCCCACGCGTTACCGGTGAGATTGCTGGTGGTCAGTCATCTATCTCAGGTAACTTCACAATTGAGGATACTAAGGACTTGGCTAACACATTGAAGTCAGGTCGTATGCCTGCTCCTGCAAAGATTGTACAGGAGGAAGTCGTAGGTCTACACTTGGTGCACAGTCAATTGAGCAGGGTCTTATCTCTTTTGCTATTGCTTTCGTCCTCTTGATGCTTTACATGATTGTCATGTACAACTTCATTCCTGGTATGATGGCTAACCTTGCTTTGATAGCCAACCTCTTCTTCACGTTGGGTGTCTTAGCGTCCTTCCAGTCGGCGTTGACTATGCCAGGTATTGCCGGTATCGTGTTGACCTTGGGTACAGCTGTGGATGCTAACGTGCTTATCTACGAGCGTATTAAGGAGGAGTTGAAACTTGGTAAGGGTATGAAGCAGGCTTTGAATGAGGGTTATGGAAATGCTTTCTCAGCTATCTTCGACTCTAACTTGACATCACTCATCACTGGTGTTATCCTTCTTGTGACTGGTACTGGTCCTATCCGTGGTTTCGCTACAACTTGGATCATTGGTATCGTTATCTCATTCTTCACTGCAGTATTCCTCACACGTCTTGTATTTGAGAACCGTGTAAGCAAGGATAAGTGGTTGAATCAGACCTTCACAACAGGCTTCTCTAAGAACTTCATGCAGGGTAAGAACTATCACTTCCTTAGCATGTATAAGACAACCTTCACTGTTTGGGGTGTTGCTGTCTTGGTATGTATTGTCAGCTTTGCTGTTCGTGGCTTGAGTCGTAGTATTGACTTTACTGGTGGTCGTAACTATGTTGTCACATTGAACAAGCCTACCCATGTAGAGGACGTTCGTAAGGTGATGCAAGGTGCCTTCGTAAATACTGTTGGTGAGAATGCAGGTAAGCCTGCTACAACAACTGTTATTGCGTTGGGTACAGATGGTAAGACTGTTCGTGTTTCAACCAACTACAATATCGATTCTAACAATCCTGCTGAGGATGACAAGGCTGAGACAATCCTTTACAACGCATTGAAGAAGGGTGGCTTTGTTAGTCAGGCAAGTGTACAGAACTTCAAGAACCCAGATATCCGTGAGGGTGGCTCTATTATTCAGAGTGCAAAGGTTGGTCCTTCAATCGCTAAGAGCATTACTTATAATGCTATCATGAGCGTATTGTTGGCTATCTTCTTCATCTTCTTGTATATCCTCTTGCGTTTCCGCAACATTGGTTTCTCTGTTGGTTCAATCGTTGGTTTGGTTCTCGATACCACAATCGTTATCGGTTGCTTCTCGTTGTGCTATGGATGGATTGGTTTCTCACTTGAGATTGACCAGACCTTCATCGGTGCTATCTTGACTGTAATCGGTTATGATATCAACGATACCGTGGTTGTTTACGACCGTATCCGTGAGAACTTGGGTAAGCACAAGCATAATCTTGCAAAGGCTGATATCCAAAGATTTTCAATGATTCTATCAACCAGACCCTCTCACGTACTATCAATACATCTGTATCAACATTGATCGTGCTCGTGTCTATCTTCGTCCTCGGTGGTGATAGCATTCGTAGCTTCTCATTCGCAATGATTATCGGTATTATTATCGGTACTTTGAGTTCAATCTTCATTGCATCTCCTGTTGCTTACCTCGTATTGGGTAAGAAGATTGAGAAGCGTTCACACGAACTTGCAGAGGCACCTGTTGAGGCTTAATCAATAGATAGTCAGAACTAAGGTTTTACACCTTATTATATATAACAGCCTGTTACCAGCAATGGTAGCGGGCTGTTTTCGTATAACTAAAAGAACTGAATTGCGGCTCTGTAGGGCATAAATGATAGCTGATATAACCCTCCTTCTCATTGCTGTTAACCCTCCGCACAGTGCGTGTTAACCCTCCGCACGATGTGTGCGGGGCGTCCGCACCACATGTGCGCAGCATCAAGACCACGCCAGATGAGGGAAAGCAAGACTTATTATGTTGATTTATTGGTTTTTATTTTGCCGTTCATGTGGTTTGCACTACCTTTGTAGTCCAATTAAGAAAGATATAATGAGTAAGAAACATATACTCCTCGTTAATGACATAGCAGGATACGGAAAGGTTGCAACGGCAGCCATGCTTCCTATATTGTCCTACTTGGGACATCCAGTTTATAACCTTCCTACAGCGTTGGTATCCAATACGCTCGATTATGGTAAGTTCAATATCCTTGAGACAACCGACTATATCAAAGGCGTATTCCCAGTGTGGAAGGAACTTGGCTTTAGCTTTGATGCCATTGCAACAGGCTTTATTGCCTCAGAGCGACAGGCAAAACTGGTAGCAGACTATTGTCGTGAGCAGGCTGAACGTGGTACGACCATCTTTGTAGACCCTATTATGGGAGATGAAGGAAAACTCTACAATGGTGTGACGGCTGCAACAATCAATTCTATGCGAGAGATGATTAGCGTTGCCGACCTTACTTTCCCTAATTATACTGAGGCTTGCTATCTAACGTCAAGTAAGTATGATGAGAAGGGAGTAAGCTTTGAAGAGGCTAAAAGATTACTGGATGGTTTGCGACTGATAGGTACAAAGTCGGCAATGATTACCTCTATTCTCGTTGATGGTACACCATCTGTTGTCGGATATAATCATGCAACAGATAAGTATTTTGCACTCCCTTATACCGAGATACCAGTACATTTCCCAGGTACAGGTGACATCTTCTCGGCAATCCTCATTGGTCATCTGTTAGACGGTGAAGAGTTGATTCCAAGTACACAGAAGGCTATTGATGGCGTTTATAAACTGATAGATCTCAATAAAGACAACAAAGACAAACAGGGGAATCCCTTTGGAGAAGTATCTTGGTGTCTTGTAACAATAAATTATGGACTGGATTAACGGACTATTTGCCATTCCTTCTGCCCTACAGGCAGTCGTGGTCCTCTCGCTGGTTTGTACAGTGGGATTGGGCTTAGGTAAGATTAGAGTAGCAGGCATATCACTTGGTATTGCCTTTGTATTCTTTTTTGGTATCGCTGCGGGTAGTTTTGGCTTGCAGGTAGATGAGCAGATGCTTAACTACTGTGAGACTTTTGGATTGGTTATCTTCGTCTATACACTCGGACTGAGTGTAGGACCAACCTTCTTTGGCTCCTTCCGACATGAAGGAACCTTGTTTAATCTGTGGAGTTTAGGCGTTATCTTCTTGGGAACCATTATGTCTGTCGTGCTCTCATATGCAATGAATGTACCGATGTCAAGCATGGTTGGTATCCTTTGTGGTGCTACAACGAATACGCCAGCACTTGGTGCTGCACAGCAAGCATTGCAACATGCGGGGCATAGTGGTGGTCCGGGCAGCATTGGCAACAGCCGTTACTTATCCATTAGGTGTTGTCGGTGTTATCTTTGCCATGATATTTCTTCGTAAGTTCTTTGTGAAGCCTTCCGACTTAGTAGTACATTCGGGAGCAGAAGACGACCATACTTATATCGGACAGTTTGTTGTTCTTAATCCAGCCGTTAATGGTAAAACAATTGCTGAGATAGCACAAGGAACACATCGAAAGTTTATTATCTCACGTATTTGGCGTGGTGATGAAGTCATCGTTCCGATGAGTACAACGGTCCTACAAGCTAAAGATAATCTGCTTGTAGCGTCCAAACGCGAAGAAGTTCCAGCCATGGAAATACTCTTCGGAAAGCAGGTTAATTGCGACTTGAATAAAGAACAGGTGGATTGGAACCATCTTGACACAAAGGTGGAGAGCCGTGTTATCATCTTGTCAAACGGTGTGTTAAATGGTAAAAAGCTTGGTCAGCTTCATTTGAGAGATGCTTATAATGTCAATGTGAGCCGTGTTATTCGTGCTGATATCAAGCTATTGGCAACGCAAGACCTTGTCCTTCGTTATGGCGACCGCCTTACCTTGGTGGGCCAACCAGAGGCTATTGATCATGCAGAGACCTTCTTGGGCAACTCTGTTAAGACGCTTAACGAACCTAATCTTGCTGTCATTTTCCTCGGAATGCTTCTTGGTTTGGCTTTAGGAACAATCCCTCTCGACATCCCGGGTATGGAGTCTCCAATCCGATTGGGTATTGCTGGTGGTCCAATCATCATGGGTATATTGGCTGGAGCCTTTGGTCCTCGTTTGCATTTCATTGCTTATACGACGCGTAGTGCCTCACTCATGCTTCGTAAGTTGGGTTTATCACTCTATCTGGCGTGCTTAGGCTTGGATGCTGGTAAAGACTTCCTTGACACCGTTGTGCGCCCAGAAGGTTTGCTATGGATAGGTTTAGGCTTTGCACTTACGGTTGTTCCTGTTATCATTGTTGGGTTAATAGCCCTGCGATTGAAGAAGTTTGACTTTGGAACTATCTGTGGTATCCTTTGCGGTTCGATGGCTAATCCAATGGCATTGGGCTACGCCAACGATACTGTTAAGGGTGAAACGAGCAACATTAGTTATGCTTCGGTTTATCCTTTGGGCATGTTTGCCAGGGTTATTATTGCACAGATATTAGTCATGTTCTTCGTCTGATAGGTCCTTTGTGTCGCAATGATTATCAGCTTATCTCAGTTATCAGTAGGCTATATGCTGTCCCATCCTGTTATCTCTGACATCAACTTAGAGTTACGGAGTGGGCAGTTAGCATGCTTGATAGGAGAGAATGGAATTGGTAAATCAACCCTTTTAAAGACCCTAACAGGCTTTCTTCCAAAGTTGAAAGGTAGCCTTTTGTTGGATAATCGTGATATCGAGTCTTTCTCTCAGCGAGAACTTGCACGGCAGGTGAGTATTGTTTTGACACAAAAGCCAGATGTGCAGAACCTCACGATAGAGGAGATAATAGGCTTGGGAAGGTCGCCTTATACTGGTTTCTTTGGTCGATTGCGTGCAGAAGACCGTAAGGTTGTTGATGATGCAATCGCTACGATGGGGATTGAAAAGCTCAGAGGGAGAATGATTCAGACCCTTTCTGATGGCGAAAGGCAGAAGGTGATGATTGCGAAAGCACTGGCTCAAGAGACCTCTATCATCTTACTTGATGAGCCAACAGCCTTCCTCGACTTCCCTTCTAAGGCTGAAACCTTTCTGTCTTTACAGCGAATGGCACATGAAAGGGATAAACTTATCCTCTTATCCACGCATGACTTAGAACTCGCTGTACGCTTTGCCGATAGCTTGTTGGAGGTAAAAAGGGGGCGCTTACAAGCAGTGTCTGCAACGGAAGTGAAGGCTTCTATCCGTGCAATCATTGATAGATAGCCTTTGTTTTTAGTCAATCTTTTTAATAGCGCTTGCAACCCAATACGTAACAAATAAAAACATTAAAATAAAAAAAGAAAGAACTTATGAAAAAGAATCTATGGATAGCTCCTATCGTCCTTGTACTTGCTTTGATCTTGAATAGTTGTGGTACACAACAGAAGGCTACAGCACCAGTAACGACACCTGTTGCTCAAGAACCTGTTGTCGCAGTTGAGCCTTTGAAGGAGGTTATCAGTATTGCAGACGCTTTGGATATGTACCAGAATCCAGATAAGGTTGATGCTATTACGAAGAAGTATGGTTATAAATTGAAGACTAATTATGAGGTTTATCGACTCGATAAGTTCTCTAAGATGTACTATAAGAATTGTGCGCTTGCAAAGCTTCTTACCGCTGATAAGTATGAGGATTATCCAAAGCCAATGCGCAAAGGTGTGTCAAGTTACGTAGCATTTAAGGACGGAGCAATCATCATTGCAGTGTTCAATCAGCCTGCATATGACAACCTTGTGGCGCAGGTAAAGGCTGCAGGTTTCACCTTGGATATGCCAGGTAGCGAGGATATCTATACTAACGGCAGCCGCACTATCGCTTGTTATAAGGATGGAAAGAGCGTGAGAATCCAGTAAAACAGCCGTTGCTTTTATCGCTCTTGCGCTTATTAGCATAAGTCATAACCCTCTCATCGCTTCTCTTTTACCATAAATCGTGGTCTAAGAGAAGGATGAGAGGGCTTTTCTTTGGTTCTTCCGTTAAATATGTAGACGCTTTTTCGTATTGCTTTAACCCAAAGTCTGATATTGAAAAACATTTATTTTAAGTCTTCGAAAATCTGCTGATAAGGTTTTGAAAAATCATTACATATTTTCAAAGAAAACATCTATAAATAAGGATAAAAACACAAATAAAAGGTAAGTTTGCAACCAGCAGTAAATCAATTAGTTATAAAGTAGTAAAGTAAAAGGTGCTTAATTGGACTTCAAAAGGGCGTTAGTAAGGGTCTTAAAGGGCACCTTTTGCAAGCCAATTGGGCGTCTTTAAGAAGCCAAAAGAGCATGTATTCAAAATTATGATGTGAAAAATTATGACAGAATGAAGAGTTATTAGCCTAATTAGTCCAATTGGACCAAATAGCCTAATTAGGCTAATAGGAATAAGTTGTTTGTAGAAGGTAGGTAGAGATCGCATCTAATTACATTTATCATGTAGTTTTTCCCCTATTCTAAAACCATCTTATTGGGGGCAACCATACCATGTATGTGGATGAATCTCATTCTATTAACAAGCTACGTATTTAACGGAAGACCTTTTTCTTTATACTTTTTCTCGTCATTTTTGTTTGCTTTTTCTCAGTAACAAAGACTATATTTGTTGTCTTAATACTTTGAAAGTCTAACTAAATGAGAAATCTACTATTGACCTGCCTTTTAGGGCTTTTTAGCCTCACTTCTACAGCACAACAGACCTATGGTTGGGAAGAATTGTTTGAAGAACTCTATGCAAGTAACGAAGAAAACGTGGATGCAAAGGAGGAAACCTTTGAACTATTAGCCGACCTTTCAGAACATCCACTCAACCTCAATACGGCAAGTAGGGAAGAACTTGCACGTATCCCATTTCTTACAGCAGAACAAATTGAAGATATACAAGCCTATGTTTATCAATATCATGGTATGCAGTCATTGGGTGAGTTGGCTATGATTGAATCCTTAGATGCTCTCCGTCGCCAGCTTCTTCCTTATTTTGTCTATGTCTCTCCAGTAGAAGAACAGCACCAGTTTCCTACACTTAAATCAATTATAAAAGGTGGAAAGCACACCATCTTATTGACCGGTCATATTCCTTTTTATCAGCGTGAAGGCGACCAGAAAGGCTATCTTGGCTATCCTTATGCCCATTCTTTCCGTTATTCCTTCCGTTATGGCGATTATGTTCAGGCAGGATTGGTAGGCGCACAAGATGCTGGTGAACCCTTCTTTGCGTATGGTAATCGTCTTGGTTATGACCATTACAGTTTTTACTTGCTGTTAAGAAAGATGGGACGGTTGAAGAATTTGGTGGTAGGACGGTATAAAGTGAACTTCGGACAAGGACTCATTATCAACAATTCTTTTGGCTTTGGGAAGCTTGCCATGCTCTCAACGTTAGGCAGACAATCAACAGGTATTCGCGCACATTCCTCTCGTTCGGCTGCTAATTATCTGCAGGGAGTGGCTGCAACGGTGGAAATAGCAAAGCATCTTGACTTAACCACCTTTCTTTCTTACCGCAGTATAGATGCTACACTTACGGATAGTGGAACCATTAAGACAATACTCAAGACTGGTTATCACCGTACTGTGCGTGAGATAAACAGTAAAGATGTTGCCACGCAGTTTACTGCAGGAACTCACTTAGCTTGGTCATCGGGTGCTTTTCGTGTGGGATTGTCGGGCGTTTATTCTTGTTTCAATAAGGAGTTAACGCCCAATACAACTTTATATTACCGTCATTATGCTCCCTCAGGGACTAACTTTGGAACGTAAGTGCAGACTATAGCTATCAACATCCTCGTTGGTCGTTGGCTGGTGAGACGGCAATGGATAGCAAGGGAAGCATTGCAATGGTGAATAACCTTTCCTATTTGCCTACTTCTAAGCTCTCTTTACTTGCCGTTCAGCGTTATTATGGCTATCAATACACTGCACTCTTCGCACGTAGTTTTGGTGATAATGGGGCGGTTCAGAATGAAAGTGGATTGCTCATTGGTGCGAATTGGAATGTAAAACGGGGTTTGTCGTTCATGGCTTATACTGATTTCGCTTATTTCTCACACCCTCGTTTTGGTGCACATACAGTCAGTAAGGCATGGGATAACCTACTGATGCTAACTTATAGTCGTCAACGTTGGTCGCTCTTGGCTCGCTATCGCTTTAGAATACGTGAGAAAGATAATCGAGAAAAGACCACTCTTGTAAACGAAGTAACGCAACGTGGTCGCCTTTCTTTGGCTTATTCGGCAGCGTCTTGGAGCTGTAAAAGTCAGTTGGATATCGTTGCAAGCAATTATCTCAAGCGTAGTTTCGGTTATATGGTGAGTGAGTCAGGGGCTTGGAAACCGCTTTCGTGGCTTACGCTGAATGGTATGATCGGTTATTTTCAAACGACAGATTTCGCCTCACATATCTATGTTTACGAGCGTGGTCCACTCTATTCTTTTAGCTTTCCTGCCTTCTTTGGTAAGGGTATGCACTATAGTCTGTTTGCTCGGGCAGACCTATCGAGCCGTCTTATGATTATTCTTCGCAGTTCAACCACGCATTATTTCGACCGTGACCATATATCCTCAGGACTTCAGCAAGTCAATTCCTCAACGCTAAGTGGACTTGATATTCAGTTGCGTTGGCGGTTTTAAGTGCTGATGCTTTATGTGATTACGATTTATGGGGACGATAGTGTAGGGTGTTACTCACCAAAGGCTTCATAGTTTCCCATCCATAAGAGCATAGGGAAATGGCGTCGGTAACGATAAAGAGAGAAGTCACCTTCGTCGTCAAACGGCGTAAAATCGAATTGATGTGTGGCTTGATACTTTGCAGTAGAATTGTGTTCTTCAACGTAGATGTTCGTCAAACAGGGTTGTCCACCACACATATTGATAAGGAGTTGATAGTAATATTTGTATCCTTGTCCACCCTCATAACTCAGTTCTATACCCTCTTTTCCCGTCGTAATCTCCTCAAAATTTAGCATTGCATACATCTCCGTGTTACGGATAACATTGCTATAAACCCATCTTTTTCCCTTGTATTCAATGGCAAGAAGACGGTCGGTAAAGATCGAATCTGTAATACTGTCTATGCTTGTTGTCATCGTTATTGGAGACAAAATAGCGGCATTCATTCCCTTGAAAGATGCTTCACCCGTCTTCACATAGAAGTTAGATATCTTAAAGCCCTTCCATGTATAAAAGCCCTTCCAGCGGTTTGGTGTAGGACAACTAAGCGTTATGGTGTTATTCGTAAAGCTTGTCAGATGCTGAATAGGCTTCCCATAATATTCCATAACCGTATCAGCATCAACATCATATCCGTCCTCTATCAGTGGATTATCAGCCTTTTTACTTGTCTTTGTGGTATCGGCAGAAAGGTTGCAAGCCATGCAACTAACAGCAAACAGCGTAAATAATAAAAAGTAGAAAACCTTATTTCTCATATTACTAACCCTCTTTTGTTTTATTATTAACTATCGATTCTATTCTTTCCTATGCCTGCAAAAGTAATTAAAAGTACCGACATAAACAAGTAAGAACTATGCTTTCCGAATTATTTTCACAGAAAGAATGCTCAAGGGAATACTTGTTGGTATGGTGTACATGTTTCTATTTGTTGGTAAGACCTCTTATTTCCCTGTCAAAATCAGAGTCTATTTTTTGTGTCTTATTGAATATATCATATTCATTTTCAGCCTTTTCTTTAGCTTGTAATGCTGAAATATGACCTTTGTCAGGCAGGATTTTATATTGACGGAAAGTAAGGAAAGCATCAACACTCTTAGCGAAATCAGACATCGTGAATGTATTCTCTCGTTCAACTAAATCCTCAACATAATCAAAGAATCCTGTGACAGCTCTCTCTAATTGTCTTATTTGAATCTCAGATAAGTAGTTTTTGGCTATTGTAACATCAGATTTCAATATCCGACCATTTGGAGAATTTTTCCAAGTTGTTAGTCCCATGTGTTCTTGGTTGTGATCAGCTTTCGTGTAGATAATCTCAGCTGCAGTCTGTCCAGTGATTGCATAGTGGAAACGATTTTGTATCATGGAGTAAAACTCTCGAGTTGTTGGCGCTTGTTTGTCATAATCTGTGCTACATTCTGCATAGATATCTGTTATCTGTTGCCAACATCGTCGTTCGCTTGCGCGGATAGAGCGAATGCGTTCTAAAAAGTTCTTTGAAGTAGTCTTTTCCGAAAAACATCCTTTCCTTGTTTGAGGCGTTCATCATCTAATATAAACCCTTTATGGATATATTCTTTTAATATACCAGTTGCCCATTTGCGGAAATTAGTTGCCTTGATAGAATTTACACGATAACCAACAGAGATGATTGCATCGAGATTATAGAATGTCAACTCTCTATTTACGTTACGTTTTTCCTTCTTTTTTTGAACTACCGAGAATTTCTCGGTAGTTGATTCTTCGTTCAATTCTCCTTCTTTGAAAATATTTCTCAGGTGTAGTCCCTACATTATCTACAGTACAATCAAAAAAAGCTGTGATACAGCTTTTTTTGTGTCATCCATATAGTTTCATCTTTGACAAGCACTTGTACGTTTTCGCCACCCTCAGGACTATTGTATAGTAGGAATTGTATTTCGTTGTTCATTTATTTATACGCTGCTAATGGTTATATTTTTTTCTATTACAAAAATAAGAATTTGAGGTTAAAAAAACAAGTATTCGGTATTATTCTTTTTAGATATTAAATCACAATGAGAATTATAAGAGGGTATTGTTTAAAGAATTTTAAGTTTTGTGTATAAGCCTCGAGAGCTTGCCTTTAAAACGTATAATGTGTAAGAATCGGCTCAAAATACCATTCATTTTACTCGTTTTTAGTTCACTTTAGTAGATGTGTTGGTACTCCGCACATGTGGTGCTGATGCTCCGCACGTGTGGTGCTGATGGTAAACACCAATGGTGCTAAGCACTAAATAGCTTGCAAAAGGTCCTCAGTATGGAAGCAACTTGTTGTCAGAAAAGAGTTTAACTACAATATGTATGCATGTCATATATTGGTTAGTGGACTTACTTTTACAAAACCAGCACAATGAAAAAGGCAATTATAAAGTGTGGAGATGCACACACATTATAATTGCCTTTTAAGGTTATTTGAAAAAGCCACTTGGGCTTATCTTATCCCACTTGACTACCCGGTTTCACCTCACCCATGGTTGTAGTAACGGTGAGGGAGCCATCGAAGTTGACAGCTGAGAGAATCATTCCTTGGCTCTCGATGCCCATCATCTTGCGAGGAGCAAAGTTAGCAACGAAAAGAACGTCCTTACCAGTGAGCTGCTCTGGCTCATAGTAGGCAGCAATACCACTAAGGATAGTGCGCTCAACACCCGAACCATCGTCGATAGTGAACTGCAAGAGTTTCTTACTCTTCTTCACCTTCTCGCACTTGATGATATGTCCTACACGGATGTCGAGTTTCTCGAAGTCTTCGAAAGGAATGTCCTTCTTGATTGGTTCAGCCTTGTAGGAAGCGGCTTCGTTAGCCTTCTTAGTCTCTTCCAACTTACGCAACTGAGCCTCGATAGCCTCATCCTCAATCTTCTCGAAGAGCAACTCAGGCTCTGCCAACTGCTTACCAGCTGGGAGAAGGTCGGTAGAACCAAGTTCACTCCAGTCATACTCCGTCATGTTAATCATCTCACGGAGTTTCTTACTGCTGAATGGCAAGAATGGTTCGAAGGCAATACTGAGGTTGGCAACGAGCTGAAGCGAGATGTAGAGAATGGTCTCCACGCGCTTCGGGTCTGTCTTCCAAAGCTTCCAAGGCTCTGTCTCTGCTATGTATTTGTTACCGATGCGGGCGAGGTTCATAGCCTCTTTCTGTGCCTCACGGAACTTAAAGATATCGAGATAAGCCTCTACCTTTGCCTTAACATCCTTGAACTCTTGGATAGTTTGGCGGTCAATCTCTTCCAATTCACCACAAGCAGGAACCACACCATTCCAATACTTCTTGGTCAATTGCAGTGCACGGTTAACGAAGTTACCATATACAGCAACGAGTTCAGAGTTGTTACGCTCCTGGAAGTCTTTCCAAGTGAAGTTATTATCTTTGGTTTCTGGTGCATTAGCTGTCAGCACATAGCGTAGCACATCCTGCTTTCCTTCAAAGTCGCGGAGGTACTCGTGGAGCCATACTGCCCAGTTCTTACTTGTAGAAATCTTATCATCTTCAAGGTTAAGGAACTCGTTTGATGGTACGTTATCAGGCAAAATATAGTCGCCATGCGCCTTCAACATAGTTGGGAAGATAAGACAGTGGAACACGATATTGTCCTTTCCAATGAAGTGAACAATACGTGTCTCTGGGTCTTGCCACCACTTCTGCCAGTTGCCGAAGTGCTCTGGATCCTTTTCGCAAAGCTCCTTAGTGTTTGAAATATAGCCGATAGGCGCATCAAACCATACGTAAAGAACCTTGCCCTCAGCTCCCTCTACTGGTACAGGAATACCCCAATCAAGGTCGCGGGTCATAGCACGTGGCTGTAGATCCATGTCTAACCAGCTCTTACACTGACCATAAACGTTTGGTCGCCACTCCTTATGATCCTCCAAAATCCACTGCTTCAGCCACTCTTGATAGTCATTCAAAGGCAGGTACCAGTTCTTAGTACGCTTGATGACAGGCTGTGAACCAGAGATGGTTGAGTGTGGATTCTTCAGTTCCATAGGGCTAAGGTCACTACCACACTTCTCGCATTGGTCGCCATAAGCATTTGGATTGCCACAGTGAGGACACTCACCCATGATATAGCGGTCGGCAAGGAACTGGTGAGCTTCCTCATCATAGTACTGCTCACTCTCCTTCTCGACGAGCTTACCATCATCATATAGCTTACGGAAGAAGTCTGAAGCAAACTTGTGGTGAGTCTCACTTGTTGTGCGACTATAGATGTCGAAGGAGATACCAAACTCTTCAAAAGAGTCCTTTATCAACTTATGATAACGGTCACATACGTCCTGTGGGGTGATACCTTCCTTCTTAGCACGGATGGTGATAGGCACACCATGCTCGTCACTACCACCAATGAAAGCAACTTCACGCTTCTTCAATCGGAGATAACGAACGTAGATATCGGCAGGAACATATACACCGGCAAGGTGTCCTATATGTACACCACCATTCGCATAAGGCAATGCTGCGGTAACAGTGGTGCGCTTAAATTTCTTTCTTCCATATCTGTTTGATTATTTATTATCTACTGCAAAGTTACAGTAAATAAGAGAAACGACAAAAGAAATATAGATAAAAGCCTTAAGAGTGTTATGCAGTTATCATGATTTTGTTTACCTTTGCATCCGTTTTAAGATATAATAAGAATGACACGGGATAACAATTGTAGTAATTCTGCACGCCATAAACTAAGTTTAATGGGCGTTATTGTAACCTTAGGTATTGTTTTCGGAGATATAGGTACATCTCCTTTGTATGTGATGAAGGCTATTGTTAGGGCTGGAAACCCTGTTAATGCTGAATATATCATCGGTGCAGTGTCGTGTATTATATGGACATTAACCCTTCAAACGACTGTTAAATATGTCTTAATAGCCCTTCGTGCGGATAATAAAGGAGAGGGTGGAATACTCGCTTTGTATGCTTTAATACGTCGACATAGTCGTAAATGGTTTTATTTCTTAGCGATTATTGGTGCCAGTACGCTGATAGCTGATGGTGTAATAACGCCTTCTATTACAGTTCTCTCTGCTATAGAGGGATTGAAGGTCTATGAACCACAGACCCCAGTTGTGCCTATTGCCCTTTGTATTGTTACTGTTTTGTTCTTCATTCAGCAATTCGGAACGAATACGATTGGCAAGTTGTTTGGTCCATTAATGCTCTTATGGTTTTCAATGTTGGGTGTGTTAGGAGCTATGCATATCGGTGATTATATTCCTATTCTGCAAGCTTTCAATCCCTTACATGCCATCCGCTTGCTGACGAGTAACCCAGAGTGGTTCTTAATCTTGGGTGCAGTGTTCCTCTGTACGACGGGTGCTGAAGCCCTATATTCCGACTTAGGGCATTGTGGAATTAATAACATCCGCACGAGTTGGGCCTTTGTCAAGGTCATGTTAATCCTCAATTATCTTGGTCAAGGGGCTTGGATAATTGCACATGTCAATAATTTTACCTCTGACTTGAACCCTTTTTATGCCATTATGCCCCACGGTATGCTCTTTTTCGGTATCGTCATGGCAACGATAGCAGCCATCATTGCGAGTCAAGCATTGATTAGTGGCTCGTTTACTATCTTCAGTGAAGCAATGAACTTGAAGTTTTGGCCACGTCAAAAGATTAAGTATCCGACCGATGTTAAGGGACAACTTTATATCCCATTTGTCAATATGTCGCTCTTTATCTTATGTGTGATTGTGATACTTTTCTTCCAGAGTTCGGAGCGAATGGAGGCTGCTTACGGCTTGTCAATCACGATAACTATGCTCATGACTACCTTCCTCTTGAGTGCTTATCTTACTATTCGTCGGGTAAATCGTTGGCTAACACTTCTGTTCCTTATCGTCTTTGTCGGTTTGGAGAGTATCTTCTTCGTCGCAAACATGGCAAAGTTTATGAATGGAGGTTGGGTAACCATGCTTCTTGCCAGTGTGATGATAGCAATCATGTATGTGTGGTATAATGCCACAACCATTCGTAATTCGCAGATACAGATACGTGATGTTCGTGAATCGTTCAGTATTATTTCCGATATTAAGAACGATGATTCAATCCCTAAGTATGCAACAAATATTGTCTATCTCACCAAACTTGGAGGTAAATACGACATCGAACAGAAGATTCTCTATTCAATCATTAACAAGCATCCAATGCGTGCTGACCATTATTTCTTGCTGCATATAGACTATCAAGACAGTCCATCAACGCTGGAATATGACGTTACCACGCTTGTTCCCGATACTCTTTATCGTATCAATCTACGGTTAGGATTCCGCATCCACCCACTTGTCAATCGTTATTTAGGCAGATAATCGAGGATATGGTGGCTAAGAATGAGTTCTCTCTTGCTTCATCTTATCCTTCATTAGCTAAGCATAATGTGATGGGAAACTTCGTATTTGTGCTTATTAATAGGATTTATTCAACCTTCGCTTCTTTCTCTTTTAAGGAACGACTTATCATGGATGCCTATGAATGGATAGACCATTTGAAATTGAGTATGACACGTTCTTTAGGTCTGAATACGAGTAATGTCTTGATAGAGAACGTACCACTCACATTAAAGTCACATGCTAAAAAGGGTGGAAATGGTATTCCAAGGGTTGAAAGAATAGAGGAAAACGAGGGCTTCCATTAAACCCAAATTGTTAATAGTATGAGATTAATCCACATATTTGGTATGATTACCACCCAATTAGATGTTTTTAGAACGGCGGATAAACTACATGATAAATGTAATTAGTGCAATGTTTATCTGCCTTCTACAAACAATTTATTCCCTCATTAGTTGAAGTTTGTAAACTATTTTCATGCGATTCAAAACCAATACATGCTCTTTTGGCTTCTAAAAGATGCCCAATTGACTTGCAAAAGATGCCCTTTAAGCCCCTTACTAACGCCCTTTTGAAGTCCAATTAAGCATCTTTTACTTTATCATTTTATAACTAATTGATTTGCTGTTGATTATAGACCTGCTTTTTGTATGTGGTTTTGCCGTTATTTATTGAAGTCTTATTCGAAATTATGTAATGATTTTTCAAACCCTTATCTGCAGATTTTCGAAGTCTAAAAAGAAATGATTTTTAATGTCAGAGGATGATAAAAGGACAGATAGTTGACAGTCTTAGCTATGTTTTTATTTAATGAGTAACTTCGATTCTTCTGCAAAAGCAATACGGAAGAACCAGAAAGCGAAGAGTAGATAGTTTCGATACCTATAAAGGAGTATCAAAACTCATCCGCTCTTGGGTTATGGGATGAGTGAACTCAAGGTGAGCTGCGTGTAACCAAAGGCGTTCAGCTCGTTGTCCGTAGAGGTTGTCTCCTATGATAGGAGTACCCAATCCGTCTGGATGAGCACAATGAACGCGCAGCTGGTGGGTACGACCTGTCAGCGGATAGAGTTCAATCTTCACTGCTTTCAATGTTTCTTTTCCGTATGTTGTCTTACCGATAAGGCGATACTCGGTGATAGCTGGCTTTCCATTAGTTCTATCAACACGCTGCCGAGGACGGTCGTCTGGGTCGGGAGAAAGTGGAAGTTCTATTCGTCCCTCTGCTGGTAACTGCTTTCGAGGATAGAGAGAGGAAGCAGAGCAACATACTTCTTCTTTACTGTTCGCCTAATAAACTGTGCTTGCAAAGCCTTATGAACCTCAGAAGTACGCGCAACAACGAGCAAACCACTTGTTGCCATGTCTAATCGATGTACCATAAATGCATCGCTCTTATCCTTCCATCGTTCGCTTAGAATACTATAAACGGATGGTTGACAGCCTTTTCCAGGAACAGAAAGCATGCCCGATGGTTTGACAACTACTGCAAGATAATCGTCTTCATAGAGTATTTTTAGTCCTTCAGAAGATACGGTTTCTGTTTCATTATTTGTCCTATCGCACTCCTTATCGTCAACGTCTATCCCTTCCAACATCCACTCCAAGATCGGTTTACACTTTCCATTACAAGCAGGATAGTAGTTTCCATGCTGTCTTATCTCGGTCTTTGGCGATGGTCCCCACCAAAACATAGCCATGCTAATAGGCTTATAACCATGAAGAAAGGCATATTGTAAGAGCTTTGGTTCACAGCATTCACCTGCGCCAGAAGGCGGAAGTAGCGAAGCTGCGAGACTCTCCTTGGCAGCACGTTCAGCTGTATTCACACTTGTTATATGGGCAGCCTTCGTACGTGCAGGACTATTCTGCAGATAGTAATCACGGAAGATATCGAGTAAGTTCTTACGTTCTTCGCATGCATTAACGAGTGAGAACTGAGAGAAAAGCCAACGTTGAAGACGATCAGACTTCATTTTTCGCTCCTGTTTCCAAGCTGTTATCTGTTCTTGACAGCTGTTTACAACTGTCTGTGCAGCGGTAATCTGCTCGGCATAAGCCTTTTTCTTACGTTGCAATTCAGCTTTAAGAAACTGGCTCTGGCGTGTCATCTCGTTGCGTTCTGCTTCTGAAATAAAAGCCTCCTTACGACGTTTATCACGCAAGAACTTAGCCCCTTGCATCACCTTTCGAGCTTCCTCGATAGCCTTTTCAGCCTCCTGCCGAATCGATTTTAGGTTTTCCTGTGCCTGTCGATAGGCTGTTGAGGCTTTTAGTTGGGCTATCTGTTGATTCAGTTGGGTAATCTCTGCCTCATGAATCTTGAAGTAACCATCGGGCTGGAGATAGTCGAAAACAGCTGGAACAAAGTCTTCTCCCTCATCAGCTATCTGTCCTGAGTAGGCTTGTAGATAACCAATCTCTCCGTTTCGCTCAACAATCAGAACGCCATACATCTTCCCTTCAGCAGGTGTCATAGGGAGATCTGCTTGCAACTGCTTGACTGCTGCATGGCAAAGAGCGTCCGGTTCGTAATCGAAAGGATTATTAAACCGAGCGGGTAGGGGTTGTTCTGATAGGATAGGATGGAACTTCATGGTACAAAGGTAAGGAATAGTTGACAAGTAAACAAGTTTACGAGTAGACGAGTTGATTGTTTTGGAGTTGACAAGTAGACAAGTTAACGAGTGAACAAGTTACTTGCTTTTGAGGAAATATGAAGATTGTTGGAGAAATGAAAAGCAACAATAAAGGGAAAAAACACGCTTTTCTCTTAGAAAAACATTACTTTTGTCGCTATGAAAAAATACTTACTTGTATTTCTGATGCTGATATGCTGTGGTTTATCTGTGAAGGCACAGCAACAGAACGAAGGTGGGAAGACCCGCCCAAAGGTGGGACTTGTGCTTGGTGGTGGTGGTGCGAAAGGTGCTGCAGCCATAGGAATACTAAAGGAGTTGGAGCGAGAAAAGATTCCTGTTGACTATATTGCTGGAACAAGTATAGGAGCGATTATTGGCGGATTATACGCGCAGGGCTATCGTGCAGATGACCTCGAAAAGCTCTTCCGCTCGCAGAATTGGTTGGCACTCTTGGCAGATAGAGACACAACATTGGCTGGAAAGGTCTATAAAGAGGAAGATGGTGTAATCTACGTCTTTGGCTTTCCTGTGCGTAGAAAGGCTGATGCTGATAAAAATACAGGGTTCTGGATGTTGCATGGTGACCATGTCTATAATTTCCTTGACTCACTCGTCAGCCGTTCTCCCGTACAACGTGGTGTCGTCAAGCAGGCTATTCCCTTCTCGTGTGTAGCCTTTGACATTCGTCGTCAACAAGAAATAGTCCTCGATACTGGTTCTTTGGCGCGTAATATGCGTGCCAGTATGGCTATCCCCGGTGCGTTCAAACCTGTGCAGATAGACACGCTGATGCTGGTGGATGGCGGTATGGGAAATAATCTTCCATTGGATGTTGTACGAAAGATGGGGGCAGATATCGTTATTGCCGTTGACCTTCAACAGCGCAAACACGATGATTATCGTTCGCCTTTCGCCTTTTTGAAGGGAATGGGAGGTTTCTTAGATTGGTTGGCAGAACGTCCTGATATAAAGAAATATAACGTCAATCGCACGAAAGCTGACCTCTATATTAATCCCGATTTAGGTTCTTATGGTGTCACCGACTTCAATGCAAAGGCGATAAAAGCTATCCTTAAAATAGGTGAGGATACGGGTATTCTGTATCGAAAGCAGTTGGAAACGTTCATGAAAGACCACCAACGATGAATTACTTTCATGAAAATAAATATTTCTTCATGAAAGAAAATATTTCTTTTCACGTAAATAAATCTTTTTGTTCATGAAAATAACTTGCAACAATGCTGTTTTAAGGCTTTCAAAACAGCATTGTTAGACTTGAAAAATCGTATCTTTTAAAGGCTTAAAGTTATCCTTTCTTCGTTCCACAGCTATCTTGTATGCGCTCATAAAACTGTCCGAGGATGTTGAGCATATCATCAGGCAAGTAGCTGATAGCCTTTTCAATCATCCATTCTGGCACCTGATAATAGGCTTCAGCAACTGCACCTGCAATGCAAGCCTTCGTGTCGGTATCTCCATCACATAGGACAGCAAGCCGGATTGTTTCCTCAAAACTGTTGCCATCCATGAAGCAACGCAATGCCATCGGTATGGTTTCTTGGCATGTGCTATCAAAGTGTCCTTCAGAACCAATCTTCTTAATATCCCGCATAGGTGGCAGCTTATACCCAAAGAACTTCTCAACTTTGCGCTCGACATCCGATTTAGAAAATCGCATCAAGCGTAGCCAACAGATAGCTTCAGCAATACATTGTGCACCCTTAATGCCTTCGGGGTGGTTATGACTTACGATAGCACTCTTCTTAGCTTCCTCAATTACATCCTCCCACTCGTCGAATAGCCACCCAATAGGGCTAACACGCATTGCAGAACCATTGCCAAATGAATCCGTAGGTTGGGGATTGTCAGCGTTAATCCATTGGTAGAATCGCCTACCATATCCGCCCATCGGGTCTGGATAACGCCGACACCAATCGAGCAGACTCTCCTGATAGTCACGTTCATTCAGCACCGCATCGGCAATAGCGATGGTGCAAATCGTATCATCTGTGTAAGAACAATCGGGTGTAAAAAGCTCAAATCCTTGTTGTGGAACTGCTCCGAATTCGAAGCGTGAGCCAACGATATCTCCTATAATAGCACCAATCATGAAGTTTCTTTTTAGTCTCTCCGTTGCTTGAGAGGGGATTGAAAAATACTATGGGGGTATATATTTCCTTTAGGTTGTTAGTAGTAAATCTATATAAAAATGATAATCAGACTCTTCTCTCTTACAAGGGAGAGGATAAGAAGTGATATTTAGTACTCCGACCGGGAATCGAACCCGGATCAAAGGTTTAGGAAACCTACGTTCTATCCATTGAACTATCAGAGCGAGTTTTTCAAGCTTTACTTTGCTACCATAGGATAGCTGTGCAATAGCTCTTGTCTGCAAAGTTAGGAAAAAAAAGTTATATATATTGTGAAACAATTGATTTTTTACCTTTCCCTTATCGTTCTTGCTGGTGTTTTTTACCTAAATAAGGCTGTACCAAGAGGCATTGTGTGCTACTTGATACAGCCTGTCTTATTGTTATAAAAGTAGGATTCTCCTTGCTTTTATGCTCCGTGGAAGAGATACTCCTGCTGAATATCTTGTGTCATCAGTGTAAAGAGTTTCTCTTGTAGACGATCGGCAAGGTCGAGCGCACTGTTAAGAATCTTATCAGAGAACGCCTGTAACAAGTCTTGTGCATGGAGAGGTTGTGTCTTATAGATGCGTAGATACTCTTCTTCCATCTCACGTTGACGTTGGTCGGTCTCTGCTTCAAACTTAGCATACGCCTCCTTGATGATAGGAGCATACTTGTTATAGTTGGTCATACCCAATACCATTATCTTGCGGAACTTCCAGTAAGCAGAGTCAGCACTTGACTCACCATTACCCTTTGTGTACGCCTCTGGATAAGAAGTGATGCCCTGATAGAGTGGGAGGAACACACCGAGGTCTGCCATTCCCATAGCAACGTAATTCACACAACCGATAGCCTGTGGCAGCTCTGGGCGTACCTGCAAGAGATGGGTCTGTGTGGTACGGAAGATAGAGACAGGGCGGTAAGGTTCCTTAGGATTACTATTGAGATATGGGTCGTGCTCCGTATTGTCGTAGTGGAAGCGGAATGCCGTGCGAAGTTCGGTCAGTGTGACCTTGTGCGCAGCTTTTGCAAAGACAGGGAAGGTGTTTTTTGTTACGTCATTCTTAATCTCTGGAGAGAAGAACTGCTGCAAACCCCATACACGTGGGTAGTTATAGGTGGTGTCGAGTTTGATATCACGTGCGTAAGCCTCATGGAAATCAAAGGCACCCTGTGCTGGATTGTAAAGTCCATGCTTCTCGGCAAACTCAATCAAGTCGGCTGATGCGAGGTAATTTTCCTTATCATTAGGGTCGTATGTACGGAAACGACTCTGGTTACCAGTAACGAAGTACTGATCCTTTGGCATACGGCAAGCCAACCAACGATGGCCACAAGCTGTCTCCAAGTACCATATCTCCTTGCTATCTACAAAGCCAATGCCGAAGCCTTCAGCAATACCATACTTCTCGATGAGCATACCCAATCGCTCAACACCTTCGCGGGCGGTGTGGACGTAAGGTAGGGTAATGTTGAAGACAGAGTTTTCTGCCACACCATTCTCTACCAATGGGTCGTGTTTCAATACCTCGTCATTGCTAAAGATACTCTCTGTAGCACTCATGCCGACACCTGCCGTGTTGAAACCAGCACTACCCCAATGACCGTGAAGATTATACGGAGAAAGGGCAGAATAGCCTAAAGCTTTCTCTGGGAGTTCGCAACGGAAAGGGCTATCCTTTGCAACGAACTCACGTGGACCATTGTCTGTACCCTCAAATATCTCGTAGTTCTTAGCATCCATAGCGTCCCAGTCTTCTGAACGCGCTACTATCATAGAACCATCAGCAGTCTGTTCTTGACCAATGATGATGGTTGTACACTCTGAAGGAAGTTTGTGCTCAATTTGCACTTTGTTTGTTTTCATAAGCTTAAGAGTCTTAGTTCTTATTGTTAATTATTGATGACAAAAATAGTAAATATTCGTGGAAGTGGCGTAAGAAGTTAGGATAAAAAAGGTAAATAAGTGGGGTTATGGTGCAAAATACCCATATATAGTTAATACTATTGTGTCTTTTATAGCGTTCGAGGTTGGAATATAGAGGGAAAAGTATTATTTTTGCAGAGTGTGATATATGATAATAATGTTTGCTGAAAGGTGTTAAACATGTGATTATGAAGAAAGTTAAGTCTCTTGTCTTTTTGTTGAGTCTTTGTATGACACTTCTTTCTTGTACCGATAAGAAACCCGTTAGTCAGGCGCAGGAGTCGTCTGTACAGCAGGAAGATAGTGTGCCTGTAAAGAAGGTTGATAGTGTTAAGGTTGCGAAGAAGACACCACTAACATATAAGATTCTTGTTCCTTTTAATTATCGTTTGTGTAATCCAGATACGATAATCAACCGAAATTGGGTTGAACTCTATAAAGATGGGAAGGATTATTATGTTGGTAAAGCTCGGTATGGTATTGAGATGAGAGAGGATTTGTGCTCAAGTACTATTCCAACATACTTGGCAGAAAAGCGAAACACGATATTGTTTGTCAATCAGTTGCCAATAAAGAAGGGAAAAGTTAAGATTGCTGATGTTGCATTTTCAGATAGTACCTACTTGGAACCAGGCTCTGTAAGGAATTTACTTTTGCTGGAAAGCATTACAAGTTAGAGGCAAAGGCGCAGGGAGAAAGCCAATTAAAGAACTATACATTATTGCTGAATGGAGAACGAATAGTTAGGGAGGCAAGGGTCGATGCAGCAAGTTTTGCACTTCTGTTTGCAGGTGACTTGGATGGAGATGGGAAATTAGACCTTGTTCTTTCCTTACCTACAGATTATGAGGAACTCCGTGTTGCCTTGTTCTTATCATCTTGTGCGCCTCCTGGTTTGCAAATAGGTAAAGCCGCAGAGATAGAGGATGACTTTAGTTGTTAAGCCCTTTCTGTTTTTTATTCGTTGTAGAATGGATATTAGATAAAAAGTATTATATTTGTAAAGTGTTTGAAACAGAGATAAAGCGATTAACTTGTCAACTTGTTAACTCATCAACTATAAAAAGATATAACTTGTTTACTCGTCTACTCGTTAACTTGTCAACTACAAAAAGATATGCTTCAAGAAAGTCCAATACAACTCTTACAACGTCAGCGTTTGCTACTCCAAATGGAGTATTATGCCGAGAAAGAAGCCTTTAGAAAGCAGACTGAGGCTGCTGGTATGCAGCGGAAAGTGAAGCGAGGTGACGCTTGGTTCCCATTAAGAGTGGGAAAACGGTTTTATAATGGACTCAACCAACTGTGCATTGAGGTATTTCGTACACAGGATGGGGATATCGAACATAACTTTGAATGTGGTAGACCACTCCTTTTCTTTAAGTTTATTGAGAAAGGGGAGGAGACTCCTAATAAGGCTGTTCAGCTGAAATACTATGGTTTTACGGGTACGGTATCGTATGTAGAGGGCGACAGAATGGTTGTTGCTGTCCCTGACTCTGCACCTTTATTAGACCTACAATCTGCTTCAGAACAGGTTGGATGTCAATTAGGTTTTGATGAAACGAGCTATCAAATGATGTTCGATGCGTTAGACCGTACCATGAAAGCAAAGGGAAATAGGCTTGCCTATCTTCGCGATTTATTCTATTCACGACAAAAGGTTGAGAAGTTCTCCTTTGCTCCGATTCGATTACCTTGGCTGAATCCGACACAAGAAAAGGCTGTCAACGAGGTGTTATGGGCAAAGGATGTGGCGGTAGTTCATGGCCCACCGGGAACAGGTAAGACAACAACATTGGTCGAAGCGGTCAACGAAACACTGATGCGGGAGAGTCAGGTGATGGTTTGTGCGCAGAGTAATATGGCTGTTGACTGGATTTGTGAGAAGCTTGTCGACCGTGGTATCAATGTCCTTCGCATTGGTAATCCTACTCGAGTGAACGATAAGATGTTAGGTTTTACATACGAAAGAAAGTTTGAAGCGCATCCAGACTACCCACAGTTGTGGTCGATTCGGAAGGCTATTCGTGAACTGAGGAACAACAGAAAGAAAGGCTCTGAGAGCTATCATCAGAAGATGGATAGACTTAAGAGCCGTGCAACAGAGCTTGAAATACGCATCAATGCCGAGTTGTTTGGAGAGGCACGTGTCGTTGCTTCCACCCTCGTTGGTGCTAACAGTAGGATAATGGAAGGTCAGAAGTTCACCACTTTGTTCATCGATGAGGCTGCACAAGCCCTTGAAGCTGCTTGCTGGATAGCCATTCGTAGAGCGTCAAGAGTTATCTTTGCGGGTGATCATTGTCAACTCCCCCCCGACTGTGAAAAGCATTGCTGCCCTGCGTGGAGGCTTAGGAAAGACCCTGATGGAACGTATCGTAGAGAATAAACCTGAGGTTGTAACGCTGTTGAAGGTGCAGTATCGAATGAACGAAGAGATAATGCGCTTCTCATCCGATTGGTTCTATGGTGGACAGGTGGAGACCGCTCCGCAGATTAAATATCGTGGCATCCTCGATTATGACTACCCAATGGTATGGATTGATACGTCCGATGAAGCTGTCGTTGCATCATATGATTTAACGGAAAGTGAGGCTAATTCTGCTCCTTCCCAATTAAATAATGATAAGAGAAATGCCTTTCATGAGCAGTTTGTAGGTTCTTCTTTTGGTCGTATTAATAAAGGAGAAGCAGAGCTAACACTCAAGACTTTAGTCGATTACTTTACTAAGATAGGGAAGCAGCGTGTGTTAGATGAGCGGATAGATGTGGGCGTTATCTCTCCTTATCGTGCTCAAGTGCAGTATCTCCGTAGCCTGATAAAGAAGCGAGCGTTCTTCAAGCCCTATCGAAGTCTTATCAGTGTGAACACCGTTGATGGCTTCCAAGGACAAGAACGCGACGTGATACTCATTTCTCTTGTGCGTTCCAATGATGATGGTCAGATAGGTTTTTTACGTGATTTACGCCGTATGAACGTGGCCATAACACGTGCCAGAATGAAGCTGATTATCCTTGGTAATGTCCAAACAATGACCAAACACGAATTTTACAAGAAGCTGTGGGAGAGTCTTCCACAGTCCTAACAGTTATTAGGTTTGTTAGCCCAATTGGCCTTATTTGGCTAATTGGGCTAATTGTTTTATTTATATCCAAATAAGTTTATAGTTTTAAAAAGTAATAGTACTATATTCGGAGCCAATCTTATGGATACATCTTAATATCTCTTTTTCCCTTTCTTTAGATGGCTTCTTGAACCCATTGATGTAGTTACGCAGTAGGGAAGCATTGATACCAATGAGTTTTGCAAACTCAGCAATGTTCAGTTCCTTATGTGTAAGGAAGAACTTTTGTAACGCCGTAGGCTCGGCATCCTCATAGCTGAAGCTCTCAAAGCTAATGTCTTCATCTAAGTTGCGCCAGTGAATACCATCAAATCCGATTTGGTAGCTTTCCCGCTCTTTATCAGAAGCCATAGCAAGACGAGGGTACCATAAGAGAGACTGACGAAGTGTACGCCCCTCTTCATCTATACCATATATATATTCTTGGTCGAACCAAATCTTTTTAATATCCATATCTACCTCCTTAATCCTCAAAATACTCTTTCCAACGTGAGATAATTATATCTTTATTCTCATCTATTACAAATTTAATCTTCTTCAATTCATTGTTTTTTAATCCTTTGCTGATAGCTAACACAAAGTTATTACCATCATAATTATACTTTGCAAAGCCTTCTGCACCTTCCACATGTACGTGGATTGGTTCGTGCTCTCGGCTATAGAAAAAGAATGAAAATCCATAGAATCGAAATATCTCTGGCATAGTATTATCAAGTTTAGTTCGCTACAAAGATAGGTATTAGATTTGATACCCACAAGTATTTTTTGTTTAATTACACACTGAAAAGTGGATTTATATCAATTTTTTATTTACTTTTGTGTCATAAAAGGAAATCTACTATGTTACAACGAGATTATTTTATTCGCTTGATAGAGGAATTTAATGCTGCAATTTCGCGCTTTCTAACAAAGAAAGATGATGAGTTGAAGCGAGATAAGGACTTGAAAGACCTTTACAGACAGTATGTTGGAGAGTATGATGATTTACGTAATCTCTCTGTTGACGAGCTGTTGACATATGCCAAGGAGCAGTGGAAAGAGGAAGAACGGATAGACAAAATCAATATGGTTGCAGAGTTACTTTATGCCGAAGGAAGCTACAAAGGGCAACCTTTGCGTCAGATGCTGATGGAGAAATCATATAGGTTATTCGACTATGTTGAGGCGAATGGCTCTACATTCTCTATCAGTCGTCATCAGAAGATGGAGGCTATGCGACAAGAGTTAGACAATAAGCTCTCTCAAATAGATTGATGTTTGAGCGGGTAGATACGAAGGAGAATTATTTAATATCATAATAATATCAAGCTAAACCTAAATCACATCATTATGCTTGAGAAGAACATTAGAGAACAGATTATCGAGTTGATACACCAGCAGGTAGTTCCTGCTGTGGGTTGTACAGAGCCAATGGCTGTGGCATTGTGTACTGCACGTGCTACAGAGTTGTTAGGTCAGAAACCAGAACATATTAGCGTGTTGCTCTCTGCTAATATTCTGAAGAATGCGATGGGAGTCGGTATTCCTGGAACGGGAATGATAGGATTGCCTATTGCCATTGCCCTCGGTGCTTTGGTGGGTAAGTCAGAATATCAGTTGGAGGTTATCAAGGACCTCACACCTGTTACTTTGGAAGCTGGCAAGACATTTATCAGTGAGAATCGAATTGATGTCAAACTGAAGGACGGTATCACCGAGAAACTATACATAGAAATTACTTGTGAAGCAGAGGGACATCGTGCAACAGCCATTATCATGGGTACTCATACGAATATTGTCTTTGAAGAGAAGGACGGTACTGTTCTGCTCGATAAGATGCAACCCAGTATAGCTGCTGTCGAAAAAGCACCCCTTTGTCTGAACCTCAATACGGTATGGGAGTTTGCTACAACCACTCCTGTCGATGAGATTGAGTTTATTCTTGAGGCAAAACGTTATAATCTTCGTGCTGCAGCTGAGGCTTTGAAAGGAAACTACGGACATTGTTTAGGTAAGATAATGGACCGTCCTTTGAGTCGCGGAATCTTTGGTAATAGCATCTTCTCGCACGTTATTGCGAAGACCGCTTCTGCTTGTGATGCCCGTATGGGTGGTGCTTTGATACCAGTGATGAGTAATAGTGGTTCTGGAAATCAGGGTATCTGTGCAACCAATCCTGTTGCAGTCTTTGCGAAGGAGAATGAGAATACACGTGAAGAACTTATCCGAGCACTCACCTTGAGTCATCTAACCGCTATCTATATCAAGCAGAGTCTTGGTGCACTATCTGCCCTTTGTGGTTGTGTCGTAGCAAGTATTGGTTCCAGTTGTGGTATTACTTATCTGATGGGAGGCAATTATATCAATGTTTGCCATTCAGTAAAGAACATGATAGCCAACCTTACGGGTATGATTTGCGATGGTGCGAAGCCAAGTTGTTCACTAAAGATTTCATCGGGAGTGTCAACAGCTATCCTTTCTGCAACACTTTCCATGGAGGGTAAGCACGTAACGTCTGCAGAGGGAATCATTGATGAAGATGTTGATAAGTCTATCCGCAACCTCACAAGTATTGGTAAGGAAGCGATGTGTATTACCGATGATATGGTGTTGAATATCATGACACATAAGTGCAATTAAAAAGACTATTGCACCCCAACTCAGTCTTATTGTCGAATTATTTTCATGAAAAGAAATATTTTTTTGTCGTGAAAATAATATTTATCTTCATGAAAAGAATTTCTTTTTTTCATGAAGATAAATTGTTTTTTTAGCCGTTTTGTAGTATCGAATGGATGTCATTTCATCCTACGCTCGCTCGTAGGTTACAATCGTGTTAACATACTTTTCTACCTTTATTACACGTATGTTATCTGGGAGTTTTGGTGCTTCTACACCTTCGTTAACCGTGAAAGGAGACGATTCTATGCGTATCTCGTCCCATAGTCCTGCATCTAAAAAACTCTGTAAAGTCTTTGCACCACCTTCCACGATGAGACTTTGCTTCTTTTCAGCATAGAGATGCGACAGCACTTCATTAGGTGTAGCGTATTCTCCCTCCTTTGTCGGCTGACTTGTCAGCACTAACTTCTCAGGACTTGGACCGCTCCATTCCCTCACTGTCAGCTGTGGTTGTTCTATTTCTTCCGTTGTTTTTCCAACGAGAATCGCATCATTCTCAGCCCTCATCTTATGTACTAACATCTTTGTAAAGGGTGTAGAGATAATCAATGGCTGATAATCTTTACCCGGCAAGTTGCCAATGTAAGCCACAGAAGGTTTATAGTTACAATCTATTCTATTGTTTCTATTTTCAATAGTTATATTGGCAATGACTTTTTCTGAGTTATTAGGGGAATCTCGGTGATTACTCCCCTCCCTTTGGGGGAGGGGTAAGGGGGGCTATTCGCTTCCGCCCACTTCAATATCACATAAGGTCGTTTATGAGTATTGTAAGTAATAAACCGTTTATTCAGTTCTAAACACTCTTTCTCCAATACACCCACGGTCACTTCTATCCCTGCTTCGCGAATCTTCTTTACCCCACGTCCTTGCACTTCGGCAAAAGGATCGATGCAACCGCATACCACACGGCGCACACCCTTACTGATAATCAAGTCGGCACAAGGAGGTGTTTCCCATAATGAGAGCAAGGCTCAAGACTGACATACACCGTTGCTTCACGTAGCAAAGCCTCGTCCTCTTTCCTTACAGATGCAAAAGCGTTCACCTCTGCGTGTCCTTTACCACAGCGTACGTGGTAACCCTCACCGATAATCCTGCCCTCCTTGCTCACAATAACCGCACCAACCATTGGGTTAGGCTTGGCAAGCTGTTGTCCATTACGAGCTAATTGCAGGCAACGACGCATGTATTTTTTGTCAGTTTCTTCTTGTTTCATTTCATTAAAATTCCTATCTTTGCAGCTATGACATACCAAGATTTATGGCACAGACTCACCCCTTTATATGATGAAGGTGAGGCACAAGCTATCGTTCGGCTTGTGTTAGAGGTGCAGTTTGGCATTACGCTGACCGATATATATACGGGCAAAGTTAATGAATTATCCCGAGAAGCGGAGGAGGAATTAGAGAAAATCATCCTTCGTTTGGAACGTTCGGAGCCTGTACAATATGTTTTAGGACGTGAAACCTTTTGTGGGCGCACATTTCATGTGGCTCCCGGGTGTATTGATTCCACGTCCAGAGACTGAGGTGCTGTGCCGTTGGATAGAGGAGGATAACAACCGATGTTATTGCGCTTTGCAACCTCCTGCGCCCCTGCAGGTGTTGGATGTAGGGACAGGCAGTGGTTGTATTGCTGTTACATTGGCTGCCGACCTACGCAACTCGGCGGTTACAGCGTGGGATATATCGGGTGATGCACTGCTCATCGCACGTGAGAATGTACACCAATGGCAGGTTCGTGTTGAGCTAAAAATGGAGGATGCGCTTTATCCTTCAGCATCGGCTATGCAGCAGCAATTTGATATTATAGTGAGTAATCCACCTTACATCTGCGACAAAGAACGGACAGAGATGAAGGGAAATGTGCTTGCGTATGAACCAGAAACGGCACTCTTCGTTCCTGATGATGACCCACTACGTTTCTATCGTGCAATAGCTGAATATGGCGTGCAGGCTTTGTCGGCTGATGGTGTACTTTATTTTGAGACCAATCCATTGTATATTAATGACGTGAAGGAGATGTTAAACACGTTAGGTTATAAGCAGATAGAATTGCGAGAAGACCAGTTTGGTAAGCTTCGCTTCACGAAGCCATCCGACCATGATACAGAAACGACCGATATTGGAGCCACAAGCCCTGAAGAAACTTGCCGACTTATGTGCGAAAGGTGAGCATTGCTCCGGTGAGATGTTAGAAAAGATGCGCAAATGGGGACTATCAGAAGATGCGCAAGCACGTATTATGGAGAAGTTGATAACGCTGCATTACGTTGATGATAGCCGTTATACGGAGTCTTTCGTGCATGATAAAATCCGCTATAATAAGTGGGGTAGACGAAAGATTGAGCAGGCGTTGTGGATGAAAAAGGTCGATAGTGCCATCTCTTCGCCTATCCTTGATACTATTGAAGATGAAGAATATCTTGAAGTCTTGCGCCCATTGTTGGCGAGTAAGTATCGTACTATCAAGGCAGAGAGCGACTATGAGCGTTCAATGAAGTTGATAAAGTTTGCTATGGGACGTGGATTTACGATGGATTTAATCCGCAGGTGTATAGATGAAGGAGTCGTTGCTGCAGACGATGATGTAGACTTCATAGACGATGAAACAGACGATTAGTTTATTGGCTCGCCTGATAGACACTCTTGCTCCTCGTTCATGTACGATTTGTGGTAGGCGTCTGACCGTTACGGAGGAGGTGATGTGTGCTTGTTGTAATCATTGTCTCCCTCGTACGGGTTATGCTAAGTCGAGTTATGATAATAAACTTGTGCGTCTCTTTTGGGGTAGGATTCCCATAGAAAAGGGTACAGCTTTTTTCTTTTATAAAGCCCATTCTGACACCAGTCGTTTGCTTTATCAATTGAAGTATGGCGGTCATCCTGAGATAGGCGAGCGTCTTGGGCGTATTGTTGCTGCAGAGTTTGCTGAAGATGGCTTCTTCGATGGAATCACAGCAGTGGTTCCTGTGCCACTTGCTCGCGAGCGTGAGCGAGAAAGAGGGTATAATCAAAGTGTGGAGATAGTGCGTGGTATCAGTGCAGAAACTGGTTTGTCTGTCTTAGATAAGGTCTTAGAACGTGTTAGTTTTCACGGTAGTCAGACGCAGAAAGGTCGTTGGGAACGAAATGAAAACGTAGAGAAAGCCTTTCATCTCCTCGATGCTTCCCCCCTTAAACAATCAACACATTTTGTTGGTTGATGATGTAATCACGTCAGGTGCCACCCTCGTTGCAGCCGCCAAAGAACTCCTTAAAGGGACGAATGTCAAGATTAGTGTCCTCTCACTTGGCTTTGCGAATAATGATTAAGCTGTCTCATTATCCCTTGTTTTATTATTGTTAGTCTATAAGTAGTACTCATCTTCGCAAGTAATTAGTAGTTAACACTATCAGTTTTGGTGGCAGATACGGATATTTTTCTCCCTCTTCTATTGTTGTGTTGATGGTCCGCACATAATGTGTTGATGGTCCGCACCATTGGTGCGGAGGCTTAACACCAATGCAATTTGTCGTCGGAAAATTTGCGTTAGATGATTGTTTGGAAGGGTTATACAACGCAAAGTAAAGAGAATCACTCTTATATTTGATAGGAGTATCATCTGTTCTTGTTATCTTCTTTTATAGTCTTTTTATCCTTTAATCTCAGAAAAAATGTGTAAGTTTGCAGTTAGAATATAACCATAAACTATCAAGATGGAAGATTTAAAGAAAGTCTTTGCAGGCAAACTGCTCGGAATTAAAGCTATTAAGTTGCAACCTAACGACCCATTTACATGGGCAAGTGGTTGGAAGTCACCATTCTATTGTGATAACCGCAAGACGTTATCGTTCCACGATGTACGTTCGTTTGTGAAGCTCGAGTTGGTTCATGCTATCCTTGAGAACTTCCCTGAGGCTACGGCAGTGGCTGGTGTTGCTACGGGTGCTATCGCACAGGGTATGCTCGTTGCTGATGAGTTGGCATTGCCATACGCATACGTTCGTCCGAAACCAAAGGACCATGGTATGAAGAATCAGATTGAAGGTGAACTCCCTGCAGGTTCTAAGGTTGTCGTTGTAGAAGACCTTATCTCAACTGGTGGCTCTTCTTTGAAGGCTGTTGCTGCACTTCGTGAGGCTGGTTTTGAGGTTGTGGGTATGGTCGCATCTTACACTTATGGTTTCCCAGTTGCTGAGGAGGCATTCCGTGAGGCTAATGTAAAAGCTTGTTACCCTCACCGATTATGAGCATGTTGTGAGAAAGCCCTTGAGACTGGTTATATCAAGGAGTCTGAGGTTTCTATGTTGCATGATTGGCGTAAGGACCCAGCAAACTGGAGAAAGTAATCTCTAATCATTCCGCTGGAAGTAAAGACCTTTCTTTCTTAGGGATTGATTGAATATAATTTTATGTAGAGGGCGCATCCTTCGTGCGTCCCTATAGGTGAGTTATAAACTTCTATTCCAAGCTGTTCAGCTTTCTTCCAGTTCTTTTTCTCTTAAACTCCCCAATAAAGATTATCAATGACAAAGTTTGAAAGTAGCGTAAAGCAAATTCCTCATTCTCAGCAGTGTGTATACAACACGCTGAGCGACTTGAATAATGTACAGCGTCTGAAGGAGCGTCTTCCAGAAGGTTCTACGGGTAATGATGACATGGACAAGGTGAAAGAAAGATTACAGAATATCACCTTTGATCAGGATTCCTTGTCTATGAATGTTGACCCTGTTGGTCAGATTTCTATGCGTATTATCGAGCGTGAAGAGCCTAAGACGATTAAGTTTGAAAGTGCTAATTCGCCATTATCCTTTAATTTCTGGATTCAGATACTGCCTGTTACAGAGTCTTCTTCAAAGATGAAACTCACGATAGATGCTGATATTCCTTTCTTTGCAAAGGGTATGGTGTCAAAGCCTTTACAGGAAGGTATTGAGAAGATTGCCGATGCTTTGGCAATGATTCCGTTCGAATAAGACGTTTACCTCCTTCCTAAGGAGGAGGACTTGATGGTTTTTGTATAGATAAAGGAGTAAGGTATGAAGAAGGTTGTTCAGTCTGTTTTGTTAATGCTTGTAGTGCTATTGTCATCTTGTGGTGATGTAGTTGACTATGAGTATAGTAGTCATCGTAACTTCTTTACCTTTCACAACGAGACACATCAAGACCCCATCCTTGCCTCAGCGATGAATCCTTTATCGCCAGGGGTGTATTGTACGATAAGAACTAACGTTGTCAGTGGTCGTTATTGTTTCTTCTTTGAGAACAATCAAGGACTGAAATCAAGTGCACCTGTGTGGTTTGATGGGATTGATCTTAGGTTGGAGAGTTGGAAACATGTGGGCTTGAACAATGGACTTATTGTTGGTTATGGCAACTTGGACAACCCTTCTCCTTTCTATGCTTACGACTTACAGTGTCCTAATTGTTTCAATACGAATACGCTTCCACTGCGTTCTTATGAGTTGAAGATAAGTAGTGATGGCTTTGGTACTTGTAATAACTGTCATCGTAAGTATAACCTTAACACTGGCGGAAACATTGTTTCGGGTGATAGTGGCAAGAAACTGATACGCTATCGTGCAAGAAGTACGGAACCATATGGTGTTTTGGGGGTAAATTAAGGTAATTAGCCTGATTGGGTTAATAGGTTTAATAGGCGTAATAAGGCTAATAAATAAAAAAACTTGCAAAACCTTTGCCAGTTCGAAGATTTAGCCTTATCTTTGCAAACGGTTTGCCGCAATGGTGGAATTGGTAGACACGAGGGACTTAAAATCCCTTGGCCAGTAATGGCTGTGCGGGTTCGAGTCCCGCTCGCGGCACTTCTTCTTAAATCCTATGCGCATGAAGCGAATAGCATACATTCTTTTGTTCTCCCTGCTGTTAATTTCTTGTGGGACCCGTAGCGGTTACTTCAAGATGGAAGGACGCTTCTTGCATATGAATCAAGGTGAGCTTTATGTGTATAGTCCCGATGGTGGTATTGCGGGTTTGGATACCATCAAGATTGAGGCAGGGTCGTTTCTCTTATGAGAAGCCTTGTAGCAAACCTTCTACGTTGATTATCATCTTCCCTAATTATTCTACACAACCAATCTTTGCCGAATCGGGCGAAGCGGTTGAGGTAAAAGCCGATGCTTCCCACTTGAAAGAGATGGAAGTAGAGGGCACGGAGGATAATGAACTCATGACTAAGTTCCGTAAACAGATAGCAAGTGTCTCTCCTCCAGAGGAGTTGAAGTATGCAATCGCATTTATCAAAGACCATCCAGAGTCTGCTGTGAGTGCGTATCTACTTAATCGTTATCTTGTTCAAACAGAATCTCCTGATTATAAGCAGGCTGCAAAGCTTTTACCTTTATTGATAAAAGAACAGCCCGATAATGCCACTTTGGGTCGTCTTCAACGACATCTATCTGAGTTAGGTTCACTGCCAATCGGTAGTAAGTTGCCTAAGTTCTCAGCTAAAGATGTCAATGGAAAGACGGTTAATAACACGACTTTTCAAGGAAAAGACGTCGTTATTATCAGCACATGGGCAGCATGGAGTTACGAGAGTCTTGATGTCCAACGTGCGCTGAGTGATGCTGTAAAAGCAGGAAAGATAGCTGCTTTGGGTATTTGTGTAGATGCCAATCCTAAGGAGGTAAAGCAGACTTTAGAGCGTGATGGGATTGAGTTTTCCAATGTTTGTGATGGAAAACTACTGAATACACCACTACTCAAAACCTTTGGTCTTAATACTATACCAGATAATATCGTCATTCGCAATGGGAAAGTTGTTGAAAGAAACATCACTGCTAACACCATCCGTCAGCGTTATGGCGCCGAATAAAAACTAATATTGTGCTTGTAAAAACATTCTGTGCAGCTGTTAACGGAATGGAAGTCACCACCGTGACAGTCGAAGTTAGTATCACACGGGGCGTGTTGTTCCATCTTACCGGTCTTGCAGACGGAGCGGTAAAGGAAAGCCATGACCGTATAGCTGCAGCACTTCTTAATACTGGTTACAAATTTCCTGTAGCCGATATCACCGCCAATCTTGCTCCAGCCGACCTCAAGAAGGAAGGCTCCAGTTCGATCTCCCATTGGCAATAGCCATCTTGGCTGCCAATGAGAAGATGAGTTGTGACCGTTTGCGAGAGTTTATGCTTGTGGGAGAATTGAGTCTTGACGGTACTTTACAGCCTGTTAAAGGCATACTACCCATAGCCATCAAGGCACGTGCCGAGAAGTTTAAAGGTATCATTGTGCCGAAAGCTAATGAGCACGAAGCGGCTGTGGTAGACACGTTAGAGGTCTATGGAATGGATAATATCCTGCAAGTAATTGACTTTCTTAATGGTACATCGAATCCAGAACCTTGTTTTGTAGATACACGGAAAGAGTTTTACGCGCATCAATATGCTTTCGACCTCGACTTTGCTGACGTGCGTGGACAGGAGAATGTGAAGCGAGCATTAGAGGTTGCAGCGGCTGGTGGGCATAATCTTATCATGGTTGGACCACCCGGAAGTGGAAAGAGTATGATGGCAAAGCGCCTTCCTTCTATCCTCCCTCCTTTGTCTCTTTCAGAGAGTTTAGAAACAACTCAGATTCACTCGATAGCTGGTAAGTTGCGTCGTGACACAGGACTGATTACGCAACGTCCTTTCCGTAGCCCTCACCATACTATCTCTGAGGTTGCACTCGTGGGTGGTGGAGCTAATCCAATGCCGGGTGAAATAACCCTTGCACATAATGGAGTGTTATTCTGTGATGAGTTACCAGAGTTTAATAAACACACTTTAGAGGTACTTCGACAGCCTTTAGAGGATCGTCATATAACGATTTCACGTGCCAAATATACGGTTACTTATCCTTGTAGTTTCATGTTTGTAGCAAGTATGAATCCCTGTCCGTGTGGCTATTTTGCTGACCCTACGCACCATTGTGTTTGTACTCCGGGGCAGATTCAGAAGTATCTTGCTAAGATTTCAGGTCCATTAATGGACAGAATCGACATTCAGTGCGAGATTGCACCTCTCCCCCTTCAAAGATATATCACAAGCAACACCGGGCGAGTCGAGTGCTGCTATTCGTGAACGTGTTATCCGTGCACGTGCTATTCAGACCGATCGCTTTAGCAGTTATCGTAATATTCATTGTAATGCGCAGATGTCTGAGCGTATGATTCATGAGTTTGCCGAGCCCGATGAAGCCTCTATTAAGTTACTCCGTGATGCTATGGAGCGTTTGAAACTGTCTGCTCGCGCCTATAACAGGATCCTAAAAGTAGCGCGTTCGATAGCCGACTTGGAAGAGTCTGAGGCTGTACAAGTGCAGCATATCGCTGAGGCAATAGGGTATAGGAACTTGGATAGAAGCGACTGGGCTGAGAGATGAGAGCGCTCTCAGCCTTATAAAGATAAGGAAAACTAAGAAAACTATGACCCCTAAGATTACTCGAGATTCTAAGACAACTATATGAAATAGATATACAGTAACGCCCAAAGACTTAACAAATATATAAAAAACAAATTCAAAAAGACTATGAGAAAGTTGTTTGCTTTCATGTTGTTGCTGCTACCGTTAGCAGTATCAGCACAGACGGACAAGACATTTATGTCTGTCAATTGGGATAAGATAAAGGCGGAAGTGAATGCTAATCCACAGCATGTTCAGCAGTTAGTTGATATTCTTATCAATGTTGACGCTGATACCACATTGACTGCTGAGGACAAAATCTTGGCTGTTTATGGACGAACTTACCTTAATAATGGTAGGGATATGTTCATGGAACTTGATATGTCGAAGGCAAGGAACGAAGGTAAGTTTGATGTTGCTGCTACGCTTGCAGATAGGGTTCTTGCCAGCAATCCGCTTAATACCAATGCTATTGTGTCTAAGATTTATCACTTTAGAAAACTTTCAACCACCGAACCTGATAAATCATGGATGTTGAGCGATAGCCTTAAGGTCTATTCCGTTCGTTTATCACGCATTCTCGATACAATCTTCATGACTGGTGATGGTAGTAAGGAACGCCCTTTCTCCGTGACATCAGTGGGTGATGAATATAATCTTGTTTACTTCTTCTTTGGAATTCCTAAGGTGAATAGTCAGATGGTAGTCGGTAGTTGTGACCGTCTTGTTTTTGGGCGAAACGAATGAGAATTACACTTCTTCTGATATTTACTTTGATGTAAAACGAGTCTTTGAAATCGAGAGGTCTATGTTTGAACAGCAAGGAGGAAAGGGGAAGTAAGTCGGTTTACCCCAAATCGGTCATTAGACCACAATATGTAACATTATTACTATGGTATGGTATTGTTTCCTAACATCTTTTATTTTCTTATCGGCATCTTGTCTGTCTTTGTAGCTTGACGTAGCCCGCTACGCCTGCGTTACAAAGACAGACAATCTGCTCGATAATAAAACAAAATATGTTTAGGCTCTAATGACTGATTTGGGGTAAAAGGCACTTTCACGCTTTCGTATTTTCTTTATTGAGATATCACAATAGTCATACCCCTTCCCATTTGGGAGGGGGCTTTTTGTTGTTTTAGCTTTGTTTTTGTAATTATTTTTCACACCTTCGATTTTAAAAGATGCTCTTTTGGCTTCGAAAAGACGCCCAATTGACTTGCAAAAGATGCCCTTTTGATGTCCAACTAACGCCCTTTTGAAGTCTAATTAAGCACCTTTTACTTTACGGCTTTATAAGTCTTTGATTACTTGTTAGTTATAAATAGGGCGTAAGTAGTCGTTTTTATTCCTGCAATTTATGAAAAATAGCCTTGTTAATGTAAATATATTTCGTAGCGTGCGTGGCGTGGTACTAAAGTAGGTTTGCTTGTATTCGCTTTGTTTGGGTAGTATAAAACAAAGCAGCCGCATTACCAGTGGGGCAATGCGGCTGCGACCTAAGTTTCAATAAAATAATTCAGAGAGTATCTTATAGTTTGACGCTGAGACCTACATACCATGTTGCGCCGTATACTGGAGCATACATGAAGGCTGCGTCGTCTGTGTGTTTCTCGTCCTGAATGTAGCTGAAGATGTTCTTAGCACCTGCATAAACAGTACATGTACCGAAACGTTTTGCAGCACGGCAGTTGAAGATCATGAAGGTGTTTGTCTTCTTAATCTTTGATGTTGCACCATCGTCCTCAGAGTTGTAGTCGATGAACATTCTTCCCTGTAATGAGCTTGTGAGAGAGAAAGTCCAAGTGCCAGGGGTATAATCGAGGTCGATATCGCCAGTCATTGCTGGGAAACGAGAGATGTTACGACTGTCTTTAGCATACTGCAGACGCTGTGGGAACTCTTTTACAGTCTCATCGTTAGGGTCTGACCAGTCTGCACGCTCGTGCTTAAACTTACCTTGATTGAAGGTCCAGTTAATACCAGCATTGAAGTTGCGGAAGAGATTTGCCTTTGCACCTAATTCTACACCCTGTACGTAAGCATCGTCAACATTTTCCCACTGATAAGAATAACCGAACTTCTTAACCTCATCGTCTGCAGGAGAGAACTGAATCTTATCCTTCAAGTTGGTGCGGAAGATGTTGATGCTGAACTGATACTTCTTAGCATAATAGTCTGCTGAGAGGTTGTAGCTAATAGCACGCTCACCCTTAAGGTTAGATGATTTCCATACACGTGGCGAACCACTACAGAGGTGGAGGTCCTCAGAGAATCCGTAAGGAGCACGGAAACCTGTACCTACATTAGCACGAAGAACGAGTGAAGGAGTCAGTTCATATTTGATAGCAATACGAGGATTGACGGTTGTCTTACTAAACTTAGTAGTTGGGAAGGCGCTATCAGAAACCTTTACGCTGGTAGCATACTCTTCACCAGAGCTATGAGAGTCGACACGGATACCCGGTACAACGGTCAACTTTGGTGTCACGTTCCACTCATCCTGTACGAAGAAGCCAACCTCGTTAGCATGCTTCTTACCAATAGAAGTATAAGGAACGCCATAGTATGGACTTGTCTTCTCGTCCTCAGCAGAGATGACATAGAGTCCAGTCTCACGCAAACGAGTGAAATAACCCTGTACACCACCAAGCAATGTATGGTTGCCAAGGATTGAAGTGAAGGTGAGCGATGGTGTCACCGTATTCTCCTTAGCAATGTATGGACGCATCATAGAAACGTCAGGTTCCGCACCATCCTCGTCTGGATGTGCTGGATCCTTGTGAGAATCCATGTAGTCATGAAGGAAGGTGTCGTTTGTTGCCTGACGCTTATGATATACATACGCTGTTGTGAGGTTCAATTCTGAGTGCTTACCGATAGGCAAGGTGTAAGCAAGGTCAGCTGAAAGACGGTTGGTACGGATGTCTTCTGTACCGTCAGTGTATGGGTTCATATATTGATCATTCGTCATGACACCACCGAAACGGTGCTCATCAATCGCCTTACCACGCAGTACGAGCTTATCGTTCTTAGCAAAAGGCTGATAGAAGTAAAGGCTGAAACCAAGGTTATTCATCGTCTCATCTACGCGATCAGAGATACCATCCTTGTTCTTTACTTCCTTACGTGTAAGACCATTTTGTGTGCGGTCGATAGCATCCATCTGTGTACGCTGTGCGAATACACTCAGACCGATGTTGTTATAACGCATAGATCCAGAACCCTTATAGCTCTTGAAGCCAAAGTTTCCGAACTGAATATCACCATTAACAGATGGCTCAAAGGTTGGTTCCTTTGAGATAATGTTGATAGCACCAGCAACGGCACTACTTCCATAGAGGGCTGAACCGGCACCCTTAACTACCTCAAGGCGGTCGATGTCATTGGTTCCAATCTGCTGCAAACCGTAAACACCAGCAAGACCAGAGTAGATTGGCTCACCATCAATGAGTACCTGTGTGTGCTCAGCACCCAATCCTTGCATACGAACCTCAGAGAAATTACAGAACTGGCACTGCTGTTCTACGCGGATGCCTGGTACACCTTCAAGTGCTTCGTATAAGTTCTGGGCATTCTTCTTGGTGATAGCTTGTGATGTCAGAACCTCTGTACGGATAGGAACATCCTTTACAAAGTGGCTGGTACGAGTACCAGTTACAACGACCTGGCTTAACTCTAATGGGTCTTTTTCCAGTTCAAAATAGACTTCAGAACCTTTATTATTAACCATGTCTACCTCTTTTTCCTGCTGTTGATAACCAGCGAGTGTAGCTATGATAACTTGCCTTCCTACAGGAAGATTACTTAATTTAAAGTGACCCGAAGCATCGCATTGAGTTTTAAGGTTCGTACCTTTTACTTGGATTACGGCATGAGAAAGGTGCTTTCCACCTTCTTTTGCCTTCACATCACCGAAGAGCATTGCGTCGGTGTTTTGTGCCATGGATACAAGAGAACATAACATGGCGGTCAAGATTAGTAAATATTTCTTCATTATGTTATTAAATGGTTTGTAAATAACTTTGCAAAGTTATGTTTTTTTTATAAACGTGTCAATACCGAATAGTAGGTATTGTGAAGGTTCTTCCGTTAAATACGTAGATTGTTTATAGAATGAGATTCATCCACATACATGGTATAATTTCCTCCAATAAGATTGTTTTATAAAGGCTCAACACCCAATAACCATCCCCCAACACCGGTATAATTACCTCCAATAAGATTGTTTTATAAAGGCTCAACACCCAACAACCATCACCCAACACCAGTATAATTACCTCCAATAAGATTGTTTTATAAAGACTCAACACCCAACAACCATCACCCAACACCAGTATAATTAGCTCCATAAGATGCTTTTATAAAGGGGGATAAACTACATGATAAATGTCATTAGGTACGAAGTCTATCTGTCTTCACAAACAACTTATTCTCTTATTACTTGAAGTTTGTAAACTATTTTCGTTCAGTTCAAAACCAATACATGCTCTTTGGGCTTCTAAAAGACGCCCTTTTGGCTTGCAAAAGGTGCCCTTTAAGACCCTTCTTAACGCCCTTTTGAAGTCCAATTAAGCACCTTTTCTTATACTGTTTTATAACTAATTGATTTACTGTTGGTTGCAAACTTGCTTCTTATATGTGTTTTTGCCATTATTTACAGATGTTTTAATTGAAATTATGTAATGATTTTTCAAATCCTTATCTGCCTATTTTCGAAGTCTTAAAATGAAAAGGTTTTCAATGAAATTGGATGATAATAGGATGGATAGATTCCTTTGATGTAGGTGAGTCTATAGGCTTTTTGATTGCTGTAAGGCTAATAAGGTTAATTAGACAGATAAGCCTAATAAAAGTCAGAAATGTAGTTTTTCTTGTCAATTTAGGAATAACTCTTGCAGGTTTCAATATTTTCAATTTACTTTGTATGCAAAACAATAAACCTAAACTGTTGAAGACAATTCTCACAATAACAGGTTCAGATAGCACTGGTGGCTCTGGTGTGCAGGCTGATATCAGAACGATAGCAACCTTAGGAGGCTATGCAGTGTCGGCTGTAACGTCTGTCACGGTGCAGAATACCTTGGGTATTCAGGCTTTCTATGACCTTCCTGCGGAGATTGTTAGAGGACAGATTGAGGCGATTATCAATGATATGCAGCCTGACACGGTAAAGGTGGGAATGATTAGAACCATAGAGACCTTGGCTGTCGTGGTGGATGCACTGTTGAAATATCGTCCTCACCATATTATATATGACCCAATTGTGACGGCAAGTAATGGTGACAGATTGATGACAGATGACGTGATAACACAGATACGTTGTCGTTTGCTGCCACTTTGTTCGCTTGTTATTCTGCGTGAAGGAGAGGCTGAAAGAATCTTTGATTGTTCTTCGTTGAAAGGAGAAGGACGTCGAACTGTACGCTCATTTGTGTTGGACGACCCTTTACAGCATGGTCTTGCCAATAGTTTTTCATCAGCACTTGCAGTCTATCTTAGCCAAGACGAGCCGATGGATGAAGCGTTACAACATGCTCGGGAGTATGTCAGAACGCTTGTAGCAAGGAAGAGTGATATCAGTGGACGGAGTAGTCAGCTGTATAATGAATTCTTAGAAGCTGTTCAGTTGCATTATCATACGAATCGTGATGTTGCCTTTTATGCTGACTGTCTGAATGTTTCTCCACGTTATCTGTCGCAGGTGGCGCATAGAATATCTGGTAAATCTCCCAAATGTATCATTGATCATACATTAGCAGAGGCACTTGCCTGTCAGCTTCGAACGACACAGAAGACCATTCAAGAGATTGCATATGAGCATGGCTTTGCCTCACAAGCTCAGTTCTCTAAGTTCTTTAAGAAGCAGATGGGACAGACTCCGAGTGAGTGGCGAAGGTCGTAGGGGGACCTCCCCCAGCCCCTCCAAAGGAGGGGAGAGCCTAACGGGATAAAGTAGGGGGCAACTCTATAAGTCCTTAAGGTTGTAACATCAAGGAGGGGAGAGCCTAACGGGATAAAGTTGGGGGCAACTCTATAAGTCTTTAAGGTTGCAACATCAAGGAGGGGAGAGCCTAACGGGATAAAGTCGGGGACAGCATGTAGGCTTTTAAAGCTCATAAATTCGTGTGTTGTTCTTACGCTTTTCTCATCGTTTTAAAAGGAATTTCTAATATTAACTAACACATATAACATCTTCATGTACACTCATTCGTGAGTGAAACATGGTAGAAATCTAAAAAATTAAAGTAATATGGCAAATAGACAAGAACTAAACCGCAACCTCGCTCAGATGTTAAAGGGCGGTGTAATCATGGACGTAACAACACCAGAGCAGGCGCGTATCGCTGAGGCTGCAGGTGCTTGTGCAGTAATGGCATTGGAACGTATCCCAGCTGATATTCGTGCTGCTGGTGGTGTTTCACGTATGAGTGACCCAAAGATGATTAAAGGCATTCAGGAGGCTGTGACGATTCCTGTGATGGCAAAGTGCCGTATTGGTCATATCGCTGAGGCTCAGATTCTGCAGGCAATTGAGATTGATTACATTGATGAAAGTGAAGTTCTATCTCCTGCTGATAATATCTATCATATTGACAAAACACAATTTGAGGTGCCATTCGTTTGTGGTGCACGTAATTTGAGCGAAGCATTGCGCCGTATTGCAGAGGGTGCAACGATGATTCGTACAAAGGGTGAGCCTGGTACAGGTGATGTTGTGCAGGCTGTTAGCCATATGCGTTTGATGCAGAGTCAGATTCGTGAACTCGTTAGTAAGCGTGAGGACGAACTCTTTGAGGCTGCTAAGCAGTTGCAGGCTCCGTACGACCTCGTGAAGTATGTACATGAGAATGGTAAGCTTCCTGTAGTGAATTTCGCTGCGGGTGGTGTGGCAACTCCTGCTGATGCTGCATTGATGATGCAGTTAGGTGCTGAGGGGTGTGTTTGTTGGTTCTGGTATCTTCAAGAGTGGTGACCCAGCTAAGCGTGCTGCAGCTATCGTTAAGGCAGTTACAAACTATAATAACCCTAAGGAATTGGCAGCATTGTCAGAAGACTTGGGTGAGGCTATGGTTGGTATCAACGAGCATGAGATTGAAGTGCTCATGGCTGAGCGTGGACAATGAGAATTGCCGTTCTTGCCCTGCAGGGAGCATTCTTAGAGCATGAGAAGATGCTCCGTAAACTGGGGATTGATTGCTTTGAGGTGCGCCGATTGGAGGATTGGCAACAGGAGAAAGATGGATTGATAATCCCAGGTGGTGAGAGTACTACGCAAGGAAAGCTCCTTCGTGACCTTGGTTTGCTTGATCCTATCCGTGAAGCTATCGAAGCAGGATTGCCGGTCTTTGGTACTTGTGCAGGTTTAATACTCCTTGCTCGTGAGGTAGAGGGGAATAGTCCGTCTGCTCCAGTTCCTCCTCGATTGGGCACAATGCGTATGACTGCTGCTCGTAACGCCTATGGTCGTCAGTTGGGTAGTTTCCATACGGAGGCTCCTTTTAAGGGGATTGATGACGATATTCCAATGACTTTCATCCGTGCACCTTATATAAAGGAGTCTGCTGATGAGGTAGAAACCCTTTCAGAGGTTGATGGTCATATTATAGCTGCTCGCCAAGGAAACCAACTTGTTACTGCTTTTCATCCAGAATTGGATAGTGATATGCGTGTGCATGAATACTTCTTGGAAATGGTGAAGGGTAGATGATACCTTAAAGGAAAGTACAACTAAATAATGAATATAGGCTGTTACAGATGCTCTTTGGCGTCTGTAGCAGCCTATATATGTTTTTGTTATCTTCTAAAGAGTTAATATCGTAGCTCTTAGCTAACAATAAGTTGTTCTCAGCTTGGCTACATCTTACAATGCGTTAAGAGCTCCGCACCATTGGTGTTTACCCTCCGCACAATAAGTGCTAAGCACCAGCACGAGATGTGTTGGATGTTAAAAGTGTTGTTAGGTATGGTTGAATAGGGTTTTACTGGTTGTTATTCTTATAATAAGATAAGAATATGAAGCTTGTTGGGAGTATGCTTATCGGTTAATATTGATAAGTTCTGTAAGCCAGTATTTACTGATAAAATGTTTGTGATACCAGACTTAAAGACATAAAAAAAGGACTACCGCTGTAGTCCAACCTTTGTTAACCTTAAATCTAATACTATGAAAAACACGTTGCAAAGATAAAGAGTATTTTTTATATTTGCAACTTTTCCAATGTCTTTTTTTAGCATATGATGTATTATTGATTTATATCAAGTAGTTTATATAACAAAATGATAGTTTAAATCTCTAATGACCGATTTTTGGTTAATGGTTTCACCAGAGCCGAGATAGTTGACATTACCGGTTCATTACTTGTTTGGCAACAGCGGATGTAATGTAAAGAGGATTTATATAAAGAAAGTTGAATATATCCTGAAAGAAAGACTAAAGTCTGAAAGAAAAGTTGAAATATAGCTTATAAAAAAAGCATTTTTTTATCCGTTAAAAACTTTGTTATGTCATTTTTTTAAGCCTATCTTTGCAAAAAAATAAAAAGGATTAAGACGTTTAAGGATATGGGATTCCGACATTCAGTGAGATTGATGTTGGAATTCTATCTTTTTATGTCTATTGAAAAACGATTAATTTTTAAAACAAGATATTATGGCTTATATGTCACAGGAAGGTTACGACAAACTCGTAGCCGATTTGCAGTATTTAGAATCTGTTGAACGTCCCAAGGCATCTGCTGCTATTGCCGAAGCTGCCGATAAGGGTGACTTGAGTGAGAATTCTGAGTATGATGCTGCTAAGGAGGCACAGCGTCATCTTGAAGCACGTATTGCTGAATTGAAGATGACCGTGGCACAAGCAAAGATTGTTGATGTGTCACGTTTGAGCACTGATGCCGTACAGATTATGTCTACTGTTGAGATGACAAACGTAAAGACAAATGCTAAGATGAAGTATACGATTGTTAGTGAGACAGAGGCTAACCTAAAGCAGAATAAGATTTCAATCAAGACTCCTATTGCACAGGGCTTGTTGAATAAGAAGGTGGGCGATGAGGTTGAAATCACTATCCCTCGTGGTACTATCACTCTGCGTATTGATAAGATCTCAATTGATGCATAACATTAAAACAAGGAGGTTTGTATGACAATATTCAGTAAGATTGCAGCGGGTGAGATTCCAAGCTACAAGTGTGCAGAGAACGAACAGTTCTATGCTTTTCTCGACATTGATCCTGTAACAAAGGGACATACACTTGTTATTCCTCGTAAGGAGGTTGACTACATCTTTGATATGGAAGATGAGGAACTTGCAGCCTTTGAGGTTTTTGCAAAGAAGGTTGCACGTGCTATAAAGACGGTTTTCCCATGTAAGAAGGTAGCACAGGTCGTCTTAGGATTAGAGGTTAATCATGCACATATCCATCTCTTGCCAATGAACAGTGAGGCTGATGTTAATTTCAAGCATCACGTACAGGTTGATGCTGAGGAGCAGAAGGAGATTGCTGCAAAGATTTTCAAGGCTTTCCAGGAATTGGATTAAGTGATAGGTGCTGAAACAGAAAACGAACAAAACGGAGATATATCATAAGGTATATATCTCCGTTTTTGCTTATAAAGAATCTCTATGAAGGAAACGAAAGATGATAATTGGTCAGATTGGTTGATTAATGACAAGCTCCGCTGGGAGAGATTTGGCTCGTTTGGTTGGAAAGAACGTGTAAGCATGTGGACAGGGATTGTATTGGGTAGTCTTTTGTTCATTGCTATCCTTGTTGTAGCTTTCTTGATTCTAAAGACGGGCAATAAACTTTATAGCTATACCTTAATGCCTTTCAGTGAATTGCCTATTAATCATACGGTGTTTTGTATTATTTTGGATGCCATCCTAAGTTTAATAATCATTGTCTCAAAGAAGCGTTGGAGAAGAGGGAATAATCGTGTGACTATGTTCTTCTTACTCATGTTTTTCAATCCTGTCTTATGTTATTTCTTATTTGGTTTCGTTTCTTTTGCTATTCTGTACCCCAACTCTAATTATGGTAACAAAGAGATAATAACGCAGAGGGCTATATTCACTGGAAAAGTTTTTAGGGTGGCAAATGCTGGAAGTTTTGTTTGTTATAACTTTTATCTTCCACAGATAAAGCGAGAGATAGTATTCACGAATGGTTTTTCTTATGATTGGAAACAAAATAGCCCTTGTACTATCTATTTACATAAAGGTTATTTTGGATTGTATGTAGCAGATAGTGTGGTGTATAAAGAAGACTCATTCTCATCAACAACACTTGTTGCAGAATGATCCATTTCCTATCAATGAACAGCGTCGCTGATGTTAATATCAAATATCATGTACAATTTGAGGGGTAGAAAGAGATTGCTGTAAAGATTTTCAAAGCTTAGTAAGAGCAGTATTAAATTATAAAAAATATTATTGAATGGAGATATATTATGACGTGTATATCACCGTTTGTCAGTTATACGAATGTTTATGAAGAATATACGGGATGATAGATGGACTGATTGGCTAATTGACGAAGAGCATCGTTGGGAAAATATAGATAGGGTCAAGCCGGCAAGGTGGATTCTTGGTATATTGTTTTTGTTACTGTTTTATCTGATAATAGGCTTAATCTTTGCAGGGCTTTCCATGTTAATTCTGCATGCCGTTGATCTCGAAACGATAGGAAGTAACACAATTCTGCCTTTTTCCTTTTTATATAGTGATGACAAGTATCTGTTTCCGTGTATTGATCTTGTCCTTAGTCTTGCTACAGTGATATATAAGTATAGGAAGAATAACACAGGGGAGAGAGTTCTTTTTTTCTTTATTTTTATGCTTGTCTATTCTTTTCTTATACCATTAATGGTAGCTGTGACTACTCCTGTAATCTGCTATGTGAATCGAGATTTTGGTGTAAAAGAGGTAGTGCAAAGGGATGCTGTTGTAAAAGAGTATCTTGGTATATCAATGCGAAAGGGAAGAAAGGGAAGGAAATTGTTTTATCGTATAAAGATACTTGGGACAAATGAAGAATTTGTTTTTCGCACATCTGATGCTATTGAATCCTCAAAGAATACTCCTGGTATACTTTATATGCATAGAGGATGGTTCGGAATGTATGCTGTGGATAGTTTAAGAATTAGTTCTGACAATAGATTAGAAGTCTTTGTTATCGATAAATATATGAAGTAGTTAGAAGGTAGCAGCAAGATTATATACGGTTGTGATTTTATCAAACAGGGATATACTGTCATTGCATATCCCCGTTTATCATTTTCCTTAATATAAGGAAGAATCATTTAACAAAGTAATCCCACCTTTACCCAATTTGCTACTCCCCTCCTTTGGAGGGGTTGGGGGAGGTTTTTATTTATACAAACTCTTCCCCCTTCTTAATCTGCACTTCATTGACATATTTCCTTACCAATGCCGAGGAATCTTCTTTCTTACAGATAAGTAATACATTGTCTTTTTCTGCAATGATATAGCCATCGAGTCCGTTGATGACACCTAATTTGCCTTTGGAGAGCTTTATAATATTATTAGCTGCATCTTCAAGGATAACATCCGAGTCAATGACAACATTGTCGCCATCTCGCTTGCTTAGAGACTCATAAACACCATGCCACGTTCCAAGGTCTGCCCACCCAAAGTCGCACCTCATCACATAAACATTCTCCGACTTCTCTAAGATACCATAATCTAATGAAATGTTAGGATAGCGTGGGAAATTATCATGTATGAAAGCCTCTTCATCTTCTATCGTTGTTATCTTACTGCCCATTTCACCTTCACGCAAAACAGAAGGGAGGAAGCCATAGAGGCATTGACGAAGGTAATTGACGTTAGAGAGGAAGAGTCCTGTATTCCAACACCATTCCTTACTATCCATGAACATTTGTGCAAATTCTCGGTCCGGCTTTTCAGTAAAGGCTTGTACCTTATATATATCACCATTACCAGTGTAGACGCCCTTCTGTATATATCCGTATCCAGGTTCTGGTCGGGTAGGGCTAACTCCCATAGTCAGTATAGCATCATTCTTCTCAACGAACGATAATCCCTCTTTGATATTACGGAAGAAAGCCTCGTCATTAACAATGTTATGATCAGAAGGAGATATTATAATGTTAGCTTTAGGGTCGAACATCATAATACGATGCACTGCCCATGCAACACTTGGTGCAGTGTTTCTGTGGATTGGTTCAGCCATGATATGATCGGCTGCCACTTCAGGCAACTGCTCTCTGACAAGGTCAAGATAATCGCAGCTGGTATTAATATAAATGTTCTCTTTGGAAGAATATTTGCAAAGCGGTCAAAAGTTTGTTGAAGCTGAGTACGACCCACACCAAAGAAGTCTATAAATTGCTTTGGATGCTTATCTCTACTGCAGGGCCATAGTCTTCGTCCCTTGCCACCGGCAAGAATTACGCAATAGTTGTTCTGTTTCGTAGTCATTATCTATTTAAGCTAACCGAATTTGTTTCTCCAAAGATACCTTTTATAACTCATACCTCCAAATCTTTTATTGTAAAATACTACAAATATGCATTATTCAAAGTATTGTCATTAAATAATTCCTCAAAAATTTGCCAAATCCAGATTTTCTCTCTACCTTTGCACCCGTTGTTCAAACAACAGCCATGCCCAGATGGCGGAATAGGTAGACGCGCTGGTCTCAAACACCAGTGGGGCAACCCATCCCGGTTCGAGCCCGGGTCTGGGTACTATAAATCCCTTGTGAATCGATGATTTGCAAGGGATTTTTCTTTGTAGGGGTACTTAAAGTGTACTTTGTGATTAATGGATAAAATCAGAACTCACTTTCATCTTTAATCATACTATTAAGTTTAAAATTTATTTCCTGTCACTTTTTAACATTGTTTGTAAAGGCTTTGAAAATGAACGACTTGTGGGTCTTTAGGTAGTGACGGTAGTGACAGGAACTTATGTTTATACTCTCATTGGGTTAAAGCTATACGAAGAATGTCTACGCTTTTAACGGAAGAATTCTATTTTATGTAATCAATGTTTACTGATAGACATTTTCTCTTTGGCAGACAGAATCTATAGCGTAATGAGTTTAGCTTTATTATTTTCTGTATTTTGAAGTGCGTAAAGGCTGCTTTGCTCTGTTACGCCAGCAAATAAAATCTTTTCTGCAAGGTGACAAATATATTTATTCCTTTCCAATGCAGTTGCTTTTGATTGTCGAGTAGAATTACTGATAGAGATAATTAATAAACGGTTTTGCTTTATGGCTGTTTGTAGATGTGTAGGAATAGTTTTATACATCTTTCTCGCTATTACGAGAATGATGGGTTGACTTCCTTTTAATAAGAAATGCAGAACATCTTGTTCTAATTTACTATTAAAGCCACTGATGATACAGTCTCCCCGACTACGCATTTCCGTAGCCCAATCATATACTTGCAACACCGTTTCGGTAGCGATATTGCTTGATGCGAGGAAAGCTGTCTTTGTAGTTTCAGCAGTTCCTGATTGCCAAGATATTCGGTGGTGACTATCATTGATTATTCTCTCTGTCGTCTTTTTTCGTTTTATTGCTCTTTCGTGGTGCAATACGCTTTAGGTCTTGATCGAGTTGTTTAATACTATCAAAGTGTTCTATTTGCCGTTGTTGTTCTTTGTAAGCAACATATTCTTTTGTAGCTTTATCTACAGCCACCTTGTGAGAAATCTTACCTGCGTGTTCAAGAATATTCTTCTCATTCATGGTGAGTACAAGTCGCAGTTTCTGTATCCAGTCGCGCATGAACATTGGTTTTTCCGCTAATGCCTGTGCCTCAGCATAGGCAAGGAACTGTTCTACGATAAGTTTTAGTTGGCTAATCTCTTTCTCATTCAGGTAGTTCTTACCAATCAAGACATCATTCTTGGTAACTTTTCCTTCTTTTTCCGTAGAAGTAAGTCCCATCATAGGCTGTGAAGCGTTGGCACGATAATACATAAGTTCAGCAGCAGTCTTTCCGCTGACAGCCCAAAGCAGTTTGTTCTGTATTTCCTTGAAGAAAGCCAATGTTATTTCAGCAGATGGGTTATAGTCGATACTTGTTTTGTATATATCCTTTATCTGCTGATAAAAAAAGCTTCTCAGAAAGGCGTATGTCACGAATGCGGTCTAAGAGTTCTTTGAAATAATTGTAAGATGAACCAGTTTTGAACCGCTCATCGTTCAGTGCAAAGCCTTTGATGATATATTCCTTTAGTCGCTGAGTAGCCCAAATGCGGAACTGCGTGCCTTGCTGTGACTTCACCCGATAACCTACAGAGATGATTACATCAAGGTTATAATAATCTATATTTCTGGTAACCTCCCTATTTCCTTCCGCTTGAACTGTTGCAAAATTTGCAACAGTTGCTTCTGGAGGTAATTCTCCCTCTTCAAACACATTCTTAACATGTCGTGAGATAGTAGATTTATCACGCCCGAAGAGTGTTGCCATCTGGTCTAACGATAGCCACACCGTCTCGTTTCTGAACCGTACATCTATTTTTATCTTTCCATCTGCCGACTGGTAGATGAGCATATTGTCATTGTTGCTTGCTTCCATTATTAAATTCTTTATTTATGGATATTGTTCTTTCATTTAATCCATCGAATTCTATAGGATTAACATTGTTCAGTTTTTCTATATTGTATAAAGTTTCGAGATATACTAAAACATTTTTATCCTACCTTCATCAAGCCATTTCGGAATGTTTACATCTTTTGTCCTCGGATGTTGCTGAAAAATATGTCGCAAGCATGACATAGCATCATAGACCTCACGCATTAGCGTATCTTGTTTCTTTGCATACTCTTTTGAAAAAACATTATCTATGGTTTTATGGGCAGGAACTTGTCGTTCTTTACGAACTTTCCTAAAAGACTGAAAAATATCATCTAATCCCTTATTGTCATCTGTTTTATAGTTTTGCTTTAACCATTCTTCAAGCAATAGTAAAGTGCCTTTGTTCTTTTTCTCAACAACTCCGTCTTTTTCTTGGTATGTATACATCTCCATTGCAAATGATTTGAAGAAATTCCGATTCAAATTATCTGAAATCATTTTATCTAACTTCAATGTAAAATCATAATAATTTTTTGATGTTGGCAGGAAAGAAAAGCTCAATGAACCTTCTTCAACCGTTGATAAAAACAAAGATGTACCAAAAGCTGCTACTGATAATTCGTTTAATGCATTTAATTCACATGTAAATGCACGATACATAGAATATGAATTGGCCCAACAGCCTATAATCATGTTTTTATAATATTCTTCTGTCATCTTACAATTAGTGTCTGTAATTTCAAAAGAATACCAATACGCTTGCTGTGTCTCAGACAATTTTCCTAAATCCTTTAAGAAAACACATATAATTCTATTGTCGTTAGAATCATATCCAAGCCCAAACGATTTCAAATATATTTGATTTCTTTTTTGCAAATCAGAGTTTCCATCCTTATCACATTCATATGAGATATAACCACTATAGCTGTTATAATGTAACTCGTATCTTGGATCATTACTATACCGTTCCAACACATTTAAATCGAAATAGACAACCTTTAATTGTGGTTCACATAAAGCCAATCTTTTCGTGTAAAATTCCATTGATGAAACATCTCTATTTTTCTTCAGCACACTACAAGTTGGGTACAAACATATAGGATATTCTGTATTCTCATAATGGATTTCTATGATTCCTTCATTCTCTATTGTTTCAGTAATAGTTTTTTTGCAGATTCTAAGATAGCGATTTGTTTATCCTTACTATTTATAAAATTGTATATATGCGGATTAGTGCTGGACTGAATCATAACGAGTTCATCATTTACAAGTTGCTTTATAATATCTATAGACTCTACATATCTAATACCAAGTTCCGTAGAAACCTGTCTTAATGGAATGCCATTGTAGTCATTAGATTCTACAAAGAAATCATAAACTAATTTACTGATTGCGTTATATAACTTTTTCATACTCTATTCCTCTTTCAGTTCGTCACCCATACGGTATTTGATGTCGTAGTTGATAATGAAATCCAATTCTTCTTCTGTGAAGCCGTAATGACTGGCAAGGACTTTGTCTATCTCGTCGATGATGGGCTTGGAAAACTTTATGAAGAAGTGTTGCTTCTCCATTGTGAAATTTCTCCCTTTCTTTGAATAGTTTCTCTTGATTACATGGCTGTTCTGTTGATAGTCTTGTTGCAACGCTTCGCTAAGTCTCACCAAGTGTTCCAAATTATTATTTTCTAATGAATTGAAATCAATAAAGAAGTTGAAATCTCTCCTGTTGACAACCTGACAACTTGACCATATTATATAGTGAAGGAAGAACAAGCTGGAAGAAAGGATTGCTATTGTAGCTTTGCATTTGTCCTCTGTATCAAAGTACAGTGGTTTCATCTCACCTGTCGTTTTGTGTACGCCATCCTCTTCAAATATGGGTTCTCTGTCCAATATCTTAAACCAATACTGAACGGCTCTAAAATAGTAAAGTTTGTATAAGGAAAATGAGTTGATAAACTCTGGCAAAAGATGATATTGGGATCGGCTACACATCTTTCTTAGAATATTCACTACAAACGATGATGGTAGCTTCGGCATTGATCCGTCAATCTTTATATCAGTTACATCTGTATAACTAATAGATGAAAACAAGTCTTTTCTATATTCATTATACCATTTATGGTATATTGTAGAGAAGGTCTGTGGTTTATTCTTATCTGTATTTAGGATAATTGCAAGAAGCATATCAGCACCTTCAAAAAGTTTTGAAGGTCTCCAAGCATAATTGCTAATCCAACAAGATTTGTTTATTGTTATTTGCTTCTGAAGAGGAGACATCTTGTCAGCCGATATACTGCTATTGGGTACTATCATTCCAAAGCGGAACTTGTTGTTTAGAAGTTGGTATGAGCGTTCCACGCAGAATGCGTACAGATTGGCACAATCTCGTGTCGTGTAATATTTGTTTATCTTATAAAGGAAAGCTTTGTCTGTATATACCACATACGGCGGATTCCCGATAACCACATCAAATCCTCCGTGCCCATTGATGATTTCGTAGAACTCAGCAAGCCAATGAAACGGCTGGTGCGACTGGTACCATGCATCGTAATCGGCGGTTGTGCCCACGGCACCAAACATCTGATGGTTCAACAAGTCGTTGAGCTGGGCGAGTCGTTTCTTCAGTTCGTGCTTGGCACGCTTAAAGGCTGCCATGTCTTCAGCCTGTTTCAACTGCACGTCTTTGAAAATGTCATATGTGCGGGCTACCTTATCCATTTCCTCATTAACCTTCGCCTTGAATTCCTCAATGGCAAACATATCGCCTTGCACCAAATCGCGTTCTAATTCCTCTTGCGTTGCATAGCCCACAAGCGTATTGCCACAGCGAATATTGAAGTCGATGTCTGGCAGTGGGTCGAGTCCTAAATTTGAGTCACGTTTGTCTACTTCAACTACTGCTACCATCTTTAAGAACAAACGTAGCTTGGCAATCTCTGTCGCTTCGACCATAATGTCGACACCATAGAGATTGCGTAGGATGATACTCTTATAGATGAAGTATTGTATGTTAGAACGATATTTATGTTCAATCTCCTGTAGCTCTTGTTTGAAGAGTTGAGAGTTCTTTGCATTGAATTCCTGCATACGGTTGATACATACCTCATAGAGTGGCTCAAGGATGTTGAGCGCAGCAAAGAGGAAAGCCCCGGATCCGCAGGTAGGGTCGAGTATTGTAACATGCTGCAATGCATGATAGAAATGCTTTACAAACAGATGATCTTGTGTGTTTGCAAGATAATCAGTTACAAACTGCCGTATGTTGAGGTTGTAAGTGATAAAGTCATTGACGTTAGTGATTTCTCCCTTTACAATTTTCTCTTTAATGTTGTTGTAACGTTGTAGTCGCTCAATGGTCTCACGCCAAATCTCTGTAGGCAGAGCAAATGCTTCAGGTGTGCGCTCGTTCCAATGGCAACGACGTTCCAGAAGGTTCGGCTTTGTGGTGTCAAGTCCTATTGCTATTTCCTCAGGAATAGTTTGGTCAACTCCTTTCTTCATAGCATCGAAGATATACTTATCACCGCTCTCTTTCAGATACAGCCATAGTTTGCTGTTTGCACGGAAATGCTTTTCGTCTTTACGTTTCACAGCGTCCATTAGGTATGGAACAATAGTGTTACGCCCGATATATTCAGTAATATCCTCCTTTGTGTAGTAAGCTCCCATTTGAGCGCGATCGTTGATATATTGTTCAAAAATATATCCTAAGACATCAGGATTGATATCACGTCCAGAGGCTGTCATACGATCGTCTAAATGCCAATGCCATTTATCAAAGAAGTCGAAGAGACTGATAAAAGCCTCATCAGCAATATCTAAATTAGCATATTCTCTTTCTATTTGGTGCACATCAAACATTCCGCCATTCAGATAAGGGATGCGTCCATAAATCTTTTCAAATTCATGATTGTGTTTAGGAGTGTTAAGTCCATCGTGGAAAAGATTGACAAGGAAGCCCTTATAGAATTTATTAAAGAAGCGGTCTTCTCCTTCCTGATCGCGAGTCCACTCTAATTTATGACGTAGATAATCCACGTCGCCATCGAGAAACTCTTTCTTCTGAATGAAGTAGCAGAACATCAATCGGTTGAGCATAACAGAAGCATACCACTGCTTGTTCTTATTCTCCTTGTCGCCAATATGATCGTCAATGCCCGTAATGAATTTTGCAAAGTTGCTATGCTCTTTTTTTAAATCCGGCATAGAAGTCTTTTTGTTATTTTTCTCTGAATTAATGAGGAAGGCAGCCTGTACCTTTTCTATGATATCGAGGATTGTAAGGTTATCATCAAGCGAGAACGAGAGGCTTTCCATCTTTTCAAATAAGAAAGCTGCTTTTATCAAGCGAGTCATACTCAATTAAGACAACATCTCTTTTCTCTACTTTCTTTACTGGAGCAATCCATAGATGATGGAGCGTTTCTGGCAGTATGAAGATACAAATATAGTTCTCTGCATTTTTGCGAATTTTATGGTCAATCTTCTTGCAGATGGCAGATGATGGTATTTGTTCGACTTGGCAATGCAAAATTTGAAAGCCCTTTCGTTCAGCAATCTGCTCTATGTGAAAGGTTGTGTTATCTATAGTTATCTCAGGTAATTGTGTAGCACCTGTAGGATTGTTCCAAAGCATTTCGCTGACGAACAATCCTTTAAAGTCTGATGCAGTTATATACTGATTAAAAATATTTCTTTTCATTTTTTAGGCTTTTAATCCCATAGAACAAATGATAACAGGATCTTTATGCTTAATTTTATCTTCGTCTACACGACAAAGGTTTGCATTCTCATACATTTCAATGACTGTATCGACAATATCGTCATGTGTATTGCCTGTACGCATCATTCTACCAAGGATAAATTTAGAGTTTTCCAATAACGGGTAGTTGTATACTTGGTCGATAGCAAACTTTAATATATCTTTCTTCTCTTGTGTATTAAAAAGATTTAAAGGCTGCTCATAATAGTGATTTAGCAACTCATAGATTTTACGCTTAGTGCTGAATCGACTACCAAGGATACCTCCAACATTAGTGTTCTCGTTCTTAATACTTTTTACCGCTTTCTCAACCAATGACAGATGAACATTCTGTGCAGGTAGACAAGGCTCTTTAATGGTGCATGCCATTGTTTGTAGGATACGCTTTTGCGACTGACTAACAATATCTCCTTTGGAATTATACCACGTAAGTACGTCAAAGTCATTATAAGTGCGGGCGTAGGTAATAACACCATCCTCGTTTATATTATTTGCAGCCTTTGTAGAATAAGCGATGTTTGGTATAGCTGGAATAATACGTTTTAAGTCAGGGTTGGCATCAGTTGCATTTTTCCATATCTGATAAGCTTGTGAGCCAAGGTCGACCTCTATATCATCTTCATCTTCGTCTAAGCTACTACTATTCTCATTATACATATCACGTAGGTTCTGTTCGTTGCCTTCAAAGAAGACCTCGTCACTACCTACGATACCTGCATTTTCGTTAATTCGTTCGTTAAGGCGTGTGCGTAAGCGAATAATTTCCTCTACTTTGTCGGCAGGGAAGAAAGAATAACAATAGATTTGCTCAGAACTCTGGTCAATACGGTCAACACGTCCTGCACGTTGGATGAGTCGAATGATAGCCCATGGTAAATCATAGTTGATGATGATATGAGCATCTTGGAGATTCTGTCCTTCACTCAACACGTCAGTTGCTATCAGTATGCGTAGTTCGTTCTCTTTTGTTATATCTGCTCTGTTACTGATTGGTGAAAAGCGTTCGACAATAGCGGTTGGATTCTTCGTATCACCAGTTACTTTCTCAATATACTTGATTCCTCTCTTTTGTAGCTGCTTGTACACATACACAGCTGTGTCAGAGTATTGAGTGAATATGATTATTTTATCATCTTTGTGAGTATTACTTAATAGCTTTTCTAATTCGTTGAGTTTCTGGTCAGTCTGTGGATTCCAATCATCACATAGATTAATCATTGCAATGAGTTGGTCACAGTCCTTTTTTAACCCTTGTTTTAGTGTGCGTTTGAAGTATTTAGAGTCAATCCATTGTACATTGTTCTTTCCTATCAGACTATTGTAATATGTTTCAGCTCTTTCCATGTAGTCCTTCATTTTTTTAGGAATAGTCAGAAGACTTTTATTTGAAAGAAGCTCTTTATTATCATCTGAATCGGCAGTAATTTTGTTGATATCGGCATCTTCAATAAAATCCTCAGGGAATGTATTCTCGTCACTAACAGGCAATTTTAGTTTATTGTCAATGGCATAGAGATACACTGCATTGCGTAGGATATGGCGATACAGAGTCAATAGGAAAGCATAACCACTGCTATCCACACGTTTGAAGAAGGTGCTCTTACAGAAACCCATCATTCGTTCACCTGCGCGTGAAAGATTATCAATCAAGTTGCCTTCATATTTAGAAGCTGTTTCTGCTTTCTTTTCATCTAAATAATGTATCAGACCATAACGAGGTAATTTTAGTGATTCCATAAGAGATACCATTTCCTCTGAATAGAGCCGACTATATTGGTCGCCTTCTGTAGTCTGAAACTTGATAGCCTTAGGAATACGGTCTGGGAAATAAGACTTATGTCCGTCTTTGAATTCCAGATATTTCCGTCCATTCTTAGAATCTGTTTTAGCATAATTCTCTTTAATGAATGTACGTGTACGGCGAATTAAAAAAAGTTTCATCAGCTCTTGCCAATCTTCTTGAAATTCGCTACGTTCAAACGCTTTGATACTTCTAATAAAGTCTTCGTGCTTTTCTGCAAATTTCCGCTCACCCCCGATAGAGCGAATATAAGCTTCAGGTCGAATGCCTAAGTCTGTATCGTCATCGATAAAGAGGCGTAGCTGACTGCTAAGGTCTTTGTATTGTTTATTGTAAGGAGTTGCAGTCAATAGTAATACCTTACAATCTTGTTTCTGAATAAGGTCTTTTATATTACGGTAGCGTACACCTTGGCTGTTACGCAGGTTATGACTTTCATCTACTATAATAAGCTTGTAATAGCGAGCATTGTCAACGTCGATGGGTTTTGCCATAGACATAATATCTGCCTTCATGTCATATTGCTTGCGGTATTTTTCCCACATATCTTGTAAGTTGGCAGGACAAATAATCAACGTATTACTACCAAAGGTGTTTTCATACATCTTTGCAATAGCACAAGCTGTTATGGTTTTTCCTAATCCAACGACATCTCCTATCATTGCTCCACCGCGTTTCTCATTGTTAAGATGGCGGGCTGCAATCTTAACAGCTGTCTGTTGAAAGTCAAAAAGGCAATTCTTAAATTCTGCAGGAATCGTCGAGACAAAACTTATCTTCCCAACGTTCATCAAACCAATATGCTAATTTTTCAGCACTATCACTATCTCCAAATTCAGCATTCAACTCTCCTTGTTTGGTTAATCCTGAATAAGTGAGGTTACTACTACCCATTATAGCTTGAATCTTGTTAAAATTATCGTCAGGGCGATAAGCAAGATATAGCTTTGCATGAAGTGGTTCGCGTAGATATAATTTAACACATACTTTTTCCTCTTTCATTTGTGCAGAAAGACGTCGAAGTGTAAACTCATCCTGTTTTGTAGGGAAGCCTAATTGTAATTGGCGTCTAAAATCACGGGCTATTTCCAATTTACATTGACTGACATAATTTGCATCTGGCAAAGGTTGGTCTGTATACAATTGACGTATTAATTCCTCTGTTGGGCGATGCATACCTATTAATAACCTACATTTACGAAATGTATGTTTATCATTCTCATAAACATAGTCACCTGTAAGTGTATCCATTTGGTCAACGACAAGATTCCAACCGCGTAGGTTGAAGTATCCTACGCAGAAGTCTACTCGTTTTACTCCAACATTGGTAATGATACCTTGTAGCCCTTCTGTAAATTTTGTTTTTATATTATCGTATATGCGTGCCATATAGATGTCTTGTTGTTTGATGATATTTGACGCTATAAAATTACTCATTATTTCTTAAACTATATGTGTTATATGTGAAAAATTGTTTGTTTATAATCAAAAATAATATCTTCAGTTTAAATTCTTTTCGGGAAAGGAGTAGAGTATGAGGGGGATGATTCTTTAAGTTGTAGTTTGTTTAGGCAATTCCATAGTATGATGAGTTTGCTAATAAGATTTGAACCATAGGGGGAAGAATCTTATGGCTGGTAAAGAGACTACTGAGCTGAAAATAGTTTATGCTTCATATCTGTAAGGTATGGTTTTAGCATCATTTTGGAATTACTTTTACGATAAGAAGAAATTATTCTCACGAACACAATATGCGAAAAGAGAAGCGGTAGAGGGCGGGAAAGAGACGAAAGTGTCTGATGAAAGACATAAGCTTGTACAAGAAATGGCTATGTTTTAATAAAAAGACTTATCTTTGTCCTTCAGATATCGTATAAAATAGAATTGCAAAATGATTGATAAAACGAAACTGATGCTTGTTCTGTTGGTAGTGATTGTGACGGTTATTACTTGTATTCATCCAATCTATCCGAATGAACAGACGCTGCAGCATATCGGTACTGTGCTGTTATTGATACCTCTGACGATGGATGTCTTTAGAAAACAACTCCCAATGTCGGCGTTTATAGGTATTGTTGGTTTTACGCTGCTTCATGTTATTGGAGCACGTTACATTTATTCATACGTGCCTTATAAAGAGTGGGCTGTATCGTTAGGTTTGGTTGAAAAAGGTTTCTTCCATGACCCACGTAATCATTATGATCGGTTAGTACATTTCTCTTTTGGTGCATTGATGTTCCCTTACTTCGTCTATCTTTGTCGGAAATGGGTAAAACAGCAATCTTTTGTTGCTGTTGTGATGGCGTGGATGATGATTCAAACGGGTAGCTTAATTTACGAACTGTTTGAATGGTTACTGACGATAGTCATGACAGCAGAGGAAGCTGACTATTATAATGGCCAGCAAGGTGATATGTGGGATGCACAGAAGGATATGGCTTTGGCACTGGTTGGCTCTACTGGAATGTTCTTAGTATATGCTGTTCGTAGCCTTATTAGAAGGGGCAAATAGGACAAACTGAGATAAAAGGTTACATCGCTGCATAGGCTTGTGGGCATAAAATAAAATAGATTTTACGCCTTGAATTAATTAGAAAGCATTGCTGTGTAACTACAGATAATTATCACTTCGGAATTATTTTCACGACAAGAAGAATTTATTTTCATGAAAAGAAATATTTATGTTCATGAAGAAAAATAATTATTTTCATGAAAATAATTTGAGAAAGGATAATTCTGATGGTGAAAGAAGGGGACAGTCTTTTGAATATTGATAGTTCTGAGAAGTTGAAAATAGGCTTAGGATTCTTTGAAAAGAGGGTGATGTGTTTTGCTTAGTTCGGCTTGTGAGGGAATGTGAAAAGGTGCAAATTGTCACTTGTGGATAGCATTTAGATGTAAATTATGTGTATTTTCTTGGCAAATCAACCTTTTTTGCTTACCTTTACACCAAATTTGAATAACGAACATTATGAGTTACAACTTATTAAAAGGTAAAAGAGGTGTTATTTTTGGAGCCCTCAACGAGATGTCAATCGCATGGAAAGTTGCTGAAAGAGCAGTTGAGGAAGGTGCAATGATCACTTTATCAAATACTCCTATCGCAGTAAGAATGGGTACAGTAAATGCACTGTCAGAGAAGTTGAACTGCGAGGTTATTCCAGCTGACGCAACAAACGTTGAGGACTTGGAGAATGTATTCAAGCGCTCAATGGAGGTTTTGGGTGGTAAGATCGACTTCGTTCTGCACTCTATCGGTATGTCACCAAACGTGCGTAAGCACCGTACATACGATGATTTGGACTACAAGATGCTTGACACTACACTTGATATTTCAGCTGTTTCATTCCACAAGATGATTCAGAGTGCTAAGAAACTTGATGCTATCAACGACTATGGTTCAATCCTTGCACTCTCTTACGTAGCTGCTCAGCGTACTTTCTACGGTTACAATGATATGGCTGATGCTAAGGCTTTGTTGGAGAGTATCGGTCGTAGCTTCGGTTATATTTATGGTCGTGAGAAGCACGTACGTATCAACACAATCTCTCAGTCACCTACAATGACAACTGCTGGTTCAGGTGTGAAGGGTATGGATAAGCTCTTCGACTTTGCTGATCGCATGTCTCCATTGGGCAACGCAAGTGCTGATGAGTGTGCTGACTATTGTATTGTTATGTTCTCTGACCTCACTCGTAAGGTGACAATGCAGAACCTTTACCACGATGGTGGTTTCTCAAATGTAGGTATGAGTCTCCGTGCTATGGCTACATACGAGAAGGGTCTTGATGAATATAAGGACGAGAACGGTAATATTATCTACGGATAAGGAGAGCCCTCACTCGACCCTCCCCGAAGAGGGAGGGAGGCAAATAGGGAGGGGTAGGATAAAGGGGATTGTCTTTATAGATTTAATTCTCTACAGCTATCTAATGTAACTCCTCTTTATACGCTTGTTGAGGAAGGTTTTAAGAGAAATAATAAAAAGCTCCAGTAAGTGAAAACTTGCTGGAGCTTTTTTATTTCTATTGTTATTCTCGAAATAACTTATTGTACCAAATCTTAAGCAAGTTTGCCTCCCTCAAATCATTTTCCATACCAAGCCATAGGCAATTTTGTCTCCCTCCCCCTTCGGGGAGGGTCGGGGTGGGGCTTTACTTCCTTCCAAAGTCGGCAGGAATCTCACCCCACTGCTTTGTTTCCCACTTTATAATAGGTGTTGTAACCTTATGCGTTTGCAGCCAATGTTCTGCACGAGCAATGATTTGATGGAGTTCTTCAGTTTCTGCATTGCGGACAAAAGTAGTCTTACAACGTTTTTTATTTACCCATAAGATAGCATTATAAGAGTCGCTATAAATAACCTTATCCTTGATACCTTGCTTCTCCATCAATGCCAAAGCATGAACAATAGCGAGGAACTCACCAATGTTGTTCGTTCCCATTACCGGACCAAAATGGAAGACTCTTGCACCAGTTTGTAGGTCAACACATTGATACTCCATCGGTCCCGGATTGCCAGAACAAGCAGCGTCAACAGCCCAAGCGCCAGCCTCCCTCAATCCCCCCGAAAGGGGGGAAGCCCCAGTCTGCTGTGGTTGGATAGCTGACTGAGTGTTTATTTGAGAACTCGTCTGTGTATTTGGTTGAGTATCACCAGCTTGATTCGTATTATGTGAGTCTATTGCCATTATGGTTTCTTTAATCTTCTTGATAACTTCTTCTCGATGGTTGAAGACTTCCTCATTAGTGAATCGGATGACAGTATATCCCCATTGCTCAAGGTCACGAGTCCGTTCCTCATCCTTTATAATCTGTTCATCATTACAATGATACTTACCATCAATTTCAATAATAAGTTTATACTTAAGGTTGATGAAGTCGGCAATGTATTGTTTGATGATATGTTGTCTACGAAACTTGTGACCACTTTGTTTTCCTTTTAGGTATAACCAAAGTAGATTTTCTGCCTGTGTAGCGTACTGTCTGTTCTTGATAGCATTTGCTTTCAGCAGTTTATACTCTATCTCATCAGCCGTTTCGTAGATATACATAGTCTAAGCAAGTCTTACTTTTATCCCCCTTGTCCAATTAGTTTCCCTTCCCTTTCTTCAAAAAGGGCTACTATGAGCTTTCTTATCCTATTTGCCTCCCTCCCCTTTCGGGGAGGGTCGGGGTGGGGCTACATCCTCTCAGGCACTTCAATACCGAGCAATGCCATACCGTTCTTGATGACCTTAGCCACATTCTTGGCAATCATCAGACGGGTAATCTTCTCTGCTTCGGTATCAGCGTTGAGGATGCTGTAGTCATGATAGAACTGGTTGAACTCCTTAGTCAGTTCATAGCAGTAGTTTGCAATACCACTTGGGCTATAGTCGATACCAGCCTGTGCAACTGCAGCACCGAAGTCATTGAGTTTCTGGATGAGTGCAATCTCCTTCTCATTGAGTGGAGCATCGTCGTTAAGTGATGCTGGCAAGGTGATATTCTGCGCCTCAGCCTTACGGAGGATACTGCGGATACGTGCGTAAGTGTACTGGATGAATGGTCCTGTATTACCATTAAAGTCGATAGACTCCTCTGGGTTGAAGAGCATATTCTTGCGTGCATCGACCTTAAGGATGAAATATTTCAAGGCACCCATACCCACGATACGTGCAATCTCGTTCTTCTCTTCCTCTGTGATACCTTCCAACTTGTTCACCTTATCCTCGCTGAGACTCTTTGCGTTCTCAATCATTGATGCAACAAGATCGTCTGCATCGACAACTGTTCCCTCACGACTCTTCATCTTACCGTTTGGCAATTCAACCATACCATATGAGAAGTGCACAAGGTCTTTACCCCACTTGAAGCCCAAACGGTCCAAGAGGATAGAGAGAACTTGGAAGTGGTAGTTCTGCTCGTTACCAACGACATAAATCATCTTGTCGATAGGGTAGTCGTTGAAACGCATCTCTGCCGTACCAATATCTTGTGTCATATAAACCGATGTGCCGTCCTTGCGCAACAAGAGTTTCTGATCTAAGCCCTCATTGGTGAGGTCAGCCCATACAGAGTTGTCTTCCTTGCGGATGAAAGACCCTTTGCAAGACCCTCTTCCACCTTCTTCTTACCAACAAGATAAGTGTTTGATTCGTAGTAAATCTTATCGAATCCAACGCCCATAGCCTTGTAAGTCTCGTCGAAACCAGCATATACCCAGTTGTTCATTTTCTCCCACAAACCACGAACCTCAGGGTCGTTAGCTTCCCACTTCACGAGCATATCGTGTGCTTCCTTAATCAGTGGAGCCTCGTGTTCAGCCTTTTCCTTTGCTTCATCAGCTGTCAATCCCTCCTTCTCATACTGCTCCTGCAGTTGCTTGCACTCCTCTTTGAGGTGCTTATCGAAGAGAACATAGAAGTCACCAACTAAGTGGTCGCCTTTCTTGCCAGCCTGCTCTGGTGTGATACCATTGCCCCACTTCAGCCAAGCCAACATAGACTTACAGATGTGGATACCACGGTCATTAACGATATTCGTCTTTACAACCTTGTTACCGTTAGCCTCCATAATCTGTGCCAACGACCAACCAAGGAGGTTGTTACGTACGTGACCAAGGTGAAGTGGCTTATTTGTGTTAGGTGAAGAGTATTCAATCATCACCAATGGACTCTCGTCTGTCACACGCTTCTCGCCAAACTTCTCGTCAGCGTTGATATCATTCAACAGACCTGTCCATGCTGCCTGTGCAATAACGAGGTTGAGGAAGCCCTTTACAACGTTGAAGTCGGCTACAGCCTTACAGTTCTTCTTTAGGTATTCACCTAAATCCTGTGCCGTATCTTCAGGCTTCTTGTGTGAAGTCTTCAGCAATGGGAAGGTGACGAGTGTGAGGTTACCCTCAAAGTCGCTGCGTGTCTTCTGCAGCTGAATCATCTTTTTCAGGAACTTCTGTTCCATACAATTCCTTTACAGCTGCAAGTGCAGCAACGGTAATTTGCTCTTCTATCTTCATCTTTTGTTTCTTTTTATCTGTCTGCAAAGTTACGGAAAATCAGCCAAATAACGGCAGGAGGAGAGGGGTTAATTCATAATTATGATTGGTTTTAATTCAGAATTCATAATTCAAAATTCATAATTATGATTAGTTTTAATTCATAATTCATAATTCAAAAATTCATAATTATGATAAGTTTTGATTCAAAACTTATATCTCATACTTTATAATTTTTATTGTTTGTTAATTGTAATTGTGATTGCCTTTTTGTGCTGTCTGATAAACATTCTTGTGTAAGCTTGTTAGTAGTGTTTTGTGGTGGTGTTGATGCTCAGCACGAGTGGTGTTGTTGGTAAGCACCAATGGTGTTGAGCGCTAATCGCCATGCAATATATGACGGGGGAGATATCAACTTGTTGTTAAAAAAGAGTCATACTATCAAGAAGTAATTAATGGTTATTCGATGTAGGCGCTTACTTTTTTTAAGTTTAAAACGATGATAATAGAGGATATATGATTTAAGTTTTATCGGCTATAATGCTCACTTTTAGTTGTAAAGTTTTGTATTTATGTATGTTGAGTTCTGTTGAAAAGTAGTTTTATTTCTTGTTTATTTGCAATATTTACGCTATCTTTGCGATTAGATTAACTATAAAAAATAGATCATATGCGTAAAAGTATTCAGAAGTGGACTTATGCCCTTGTAGCCAGTGTTTTTGCATTGGTAATGTGTTTTAGCCTTAGTGCTTGCGGTAGTGATGATGACAATGATGTAAATAATGGGATAAGTCCTGTTCTTTACAGTGATTTTGGAGGTGAAATCGGTGTCAACTATCCATTGGGTATCTCAGGTAAATTTGTTGGTTTCTCTATTCCTAAGAGCCAGGCAGGAAAGATTGTTGACTTAACAAAGGGCGGCGATTGGGTAGCTGGTGGTTCTGTCGTTGGTGGTTTGTATAGGTTTGATGACCATTTCTTCCAGAAGGGAAGTTATGTTTATCTTCTCAGGACGGGTGCAAATGAGATAGAACTCCGTTATAAATATATTTGGAAAGAAGGTACAGCAACTCGTAAAATAGAGGGAAACTATAAGAACGTAAAGATGACAACGCATCAAGATGCGATTGATTGGGCACATAGGCAGGGCTTGTATTAAAGTCTAATTAGCTTTTTCAGAAGAAATCATAAAAGGAGATTGTACCAGAGTATCATGTTCTACCATTGATATTTCTGGCATAATCTCCTTTTATTTTTTGCTTTCTCTTACTGCGCATTAAGGAGGTGATAAGGGAGAAAAGATGAAAACGTGTGTCTTGTTTGTAAATCCCCTCTTGTTCAGACTATGCCTTTTCTGCATAATATCCACCCTTTTCTTTGATATAATCAATGAGTTCTGCGAAGATTTGGTTTTGTCTTAATGTCGGCTCATTACCTGTAAGAATCAACTGTTTGCGCGCTCTTGTGATGGCAACATTCAGTTTACGGTCGATGGGGTGACCGTCTTCGTAGAATGTGTTGGCTGTTAGGAAGTCGAGTTGATAGCGGCTTTGAATGGTGAAAGAATAAAGAATGATGTCGCGTTGGCTACCCTGATAGCGTTCCACAGTGTCAATACTGATTTCTTCCAATTCGGGAATACCGAGTTTCTCAATCTCCTTTCTGATCATTGCAATCTGATTGCGGTAAGGTACGATGACACCAACAGACTTCTGTGGGTCGAAGTTTTTGCCGAGTTGTCGGTATAAACGTCTAAGTAGGTCGGTAATGATACGTGCCTCCTCAGTGTTTACCTTCTCTGAAATATTCAGTTGTCGACATGGCTTTGAAGGGATGAAAATCATACGATGCGCCTTCAAAACATCATCGGTCTCATCCTCACTCGTTTCGTTATAAGCCAATGTCTGCTCTAATTGGTGCGCTAATGGTACACATTCAAGTTGTTCGCGTGCATAAAACTTACGATTAGCAAAGTCGGCAATGTCTGGGTGCATTCGTCCTTGTTTGTGCAGTGTACCAATAAAGTCTGTACGACCTGCTGCCCGCTCGGTAAGAATGAGGCGTTCGAAGAGAGAGTTAGCGCAAGATAAAAGATGAATATCTTTGAGCGAATTATTTGTTTCTTCCGTTTCTAAAGTGTCCTGTTGTTGCACCACAGCAGGCAATTGTTTATGGTCGCCTATCAATATAAATCGGTCTATCGCACGCTTTCTGCATGTCGGACCGTAAGTAAACCAATAATATTTGGTTCTAAAATTTGACTTGCTTCATCAATGATGGCGAGGTCGAAATGCTTGATGTTAAAGAGAGCAGCATTGCTGTTCATTGTAGAGGTGGTGGCTACAACGATGCGCGCATCTGCTATGGTAGACTTTATGCTGTTGAGAGTTGCATAGTCATCTAACACTTCCTTCAACAAATGGTCACTATATTTCGGGTTGCAACTGAACTCATTACCAATGCGGATGTAGTCAAGTTCGTTCTCTGTCAGCATATTACAAATCTCGTCAACAGCACGATTTGTATAGGCAAGGAGGAGGATTGAACTTTGAACTTTGAACTTTGAACTTTGAACTTTAGGCTTTTCTGCCAACTGTTCACGCACAAGGAATTGCAGGGCTTGTGAGGTCTTGCCTGTTCCTGGAGGACCGATAAGAAGGAAATAATCCTGTGCCTGCTTTGCTTTCAGGATGATTTCGTCATAATCGGGATGGTAGCTGCGGGATAAAGTAAGGGATTTATCGACGCATGGCACACGCTGTCCCAAGAGCAACTGACGGCGTTCTTCGTTTGAAGTGATGAACGTGTAAAGACTTCTGATAGCCGAAGTGCCACCGATGTCACTACCAGCATGCTCAATAGCGAAGTAATCTCCGCTGATAAGGTCAGGGTTTTGCTGTCCGTCATTGAGGTGTACAACAAGTCTGTCACCATGTATCTCCTGCAGTGAACCTTTGAAAAGAATACTCATTCTCACGTCAGGAGCCTCGTTCTTCTTGTACGCATAGAGGTAAATCATATCTCCTCTGCGAAAGTTAGGGAGGAAATCTTCTCCCTGTTGGGGTACAGCGAGTGTAATCGTATCATAGCCGTTGAACGAGCTGCTACGCTCTTTCTCGATGATAGTCAGTCCTGTATAGATATTTCCTGTCTCTTTCTTCTCCGCAAGAGGCATGTTCCATAGGTCAGCATTACTGTTTCCTACACCTTCCTGTACACCCACTTTCGACACTAATTGTTCCTTGATAACAAAGGTCATCATACGTGTGAAATAAGCACGTTCGAGGTCGTTGAGTTGGTGAAGTGGTGCCAGTGTTTCAGTGAGTTGTGGTAAGAGGTATCTATTGTAGAAGTTATCGTTTTGCTTCTCAACGTTCAATGTCTGCGGTGTGAGCAATGGCAACATCCTATCAAAGCCATTATCAGCCATCCAGAACTCGGTTGCTACGGCTTGATTACGGAAGCGGATAGCTTCACGAATCAGCTTTTGCAGTGGCTCCACTTCGAGCAGTCCGTCGGGTAGGGGATATTTAGAATACAAGAGTTGGATGTGTGCATTCTTCGGACTGAGTTGGAAGTTATATTGCAAGATACCGTAGTAGAGCAACACCTGCACGTAGTGTTTCTCAACATGGAGTGAGCCATGCGGATTTTTGTATTTGCGTTCAATAAAAGTATTCTTGCCCGACTTCTGCTCAACAAGTAGTTTTAAGTCGATTGTCATCAAGTCGACACGACCCTGTATGCCCAATCGTTCGCATACAAAGGAAGGTTCAAGAATAGCTTTCTCACGGTCGAAAGTTTGGAAGATTTCGTCAACAATCCCCTTGATGTTCTCCACCTGTCGTTCTGCATCTTGTTTGAAAGATGCTGCATCAAAGTCGGGGCAGGTCGCATAGTCCAAAGCCTTCTCTCTGAAATTAGAACGGAAGGTTTCTTTAATGTCGTATCCTGCAGGATGATTGATGATATCATCGAGAGCAGAACCAGCGAAATTACCTAATACAATATGTTTATTGCTCAGGCGGGGGGTAAGTCTGTTGACAGTGAAAAGCAACGGATGGTGTCCATATGTTTCAAAACAATTTGCTATGGTAGAGATATCTATCAGATAGTCTGGCTCAACGACGATAAGACGTGGTACGACCTTTTTTCGTGTAACAGTGCAGTCAAGGAGATTCAGCTGCATTCCTTCGCGTAGCATCGGGCGTAAGTAGCTGAAATCAATGTAGTCTGGTGTGTTCATATAGTCCACCGTTAAGAGTTCTTCGCTACTGTCTTGATTGGTTACAGCCACCTGAATAGTACTCTCGTCCCACTCTCTTACAATACAACGAATGTAACGATAATTCGTAATCTGTATATTCTCCGTTGTGCGTCCACGTGCTGGAATTTTCCCAACAAGGAACGAAGGGATAGCCTCCTGCACAACAGCAGAAACGAAGATAGCCAAGGCACGACAGTCGTAAGCCACGTCTTCTGGGAGAATAGGGGCATTAGAGTTACTGTGCCGGCGCATTTTCTGAATCGCCACAATATCCTGTGGGGCAATGTTATGCTGCCTACAGAGTGACTCCACCTGTGAAGAAAGGTTGCCGAAACCATGTCGGGTATTTCAATCCTTCATGACAAGCAATGACAAGCGTCTCGTGCATGATGAGTGCCTGTGCTTCAGATGGTGCCGAAAGGATGTCAGCGATACGTGAGAATAGTTCGTGTGCCATTATGATAATGTTTCCCCAGTCCTCTTAATAAAGAGGAATTGTTTTTATACTATGTGTGGGGACTAATTCATTGGGTTATGTTTTGAGTGCGTGTTATTGCTTTTTCGTCAGTTGGTTGTGAGTTCTCTTTGTTACAGAAAGGCTATTAGTGTGAATTATTTTCATGAAGAGAAGAATTTATTTTCATGAAAATAAATATTTCTTTTCACGATGAAAAATATTTCTTTTCATGAAAATAATTCACCGAAGCGAGCCTTTTTAGCCTGCTTACTGTCCTCCTAAGCGTTCAAAGAAAGTGATAATTTCCTCCCAAGTCTTGAACTCTTCGCTACCGAAAAGTAGACTTGTGCCGAGGAAGTCGTCGTGTTCTGTACTACTGATGAAGTAGTCGCCATAGAGAAGTTGAGGCTGGTTGGTGAAGATGGTATGGTTCCATGCTGGTGCGCTGAAGGTATCTTCAATCCATGCCTGCTGTTCAGTGATGGCTGATGGATTGTTGGTTGGTGCAGGGCACACAAAGAATACGTTGTAGTTATCAAGTAAGAACTCGTAAGCTTTGTTCAAACTTGATTCGGTTTGCCGTATCCATCAGCGAGGGTGTTCTGATCAATGAGTACCGTACGACGCTCGCGCCCTTCCTGTCGGTCGTCAATCCATCGGATAACAGGCATGAGGTAATGGAAAACAGCTTTCTCGATGAGTCGGTGTTCACCATGAAAACGGATCGCCTGAGGGTAATGTTCGTTGAAAAGGTCGAAGGTGTGGACAACAGGGTCTGCATCACCAAAGAGTCCGAAGACGCGTTGCTGCTCTTCCTCTGTCACTTGTGAGAAACACTTTTCAGTTATCTCTTTGTATTCCTTTACCAATGCTTTGGTGACGATAACCTCTTGTACGCCATCTTGTCGTGGATTTTGGAACACCTGTTTGCCCATCATATTCGTCTCGCTGATGGTTGTTCCCATTTGAAAAGCAGGATTCATGCAGATACGGTCGACACCATAAAGCATCTCGGTGTACATTCCTCCCATTGAAGTACCAATGATTAGGTCGGGCTTTTCGCTATCAACGAGGTTGCGTAATAGCTCCATTGCTTCCTCGGGATGTATGGGGAGGTCGGGTGCAATGACGGTAGCTTCGGGCATATAGTCCCTCAGTATCTGTACCGTATGACTTGAACCGGCTGACATAAATCCGTGAACGTAGATAATCTTCTTTCCTACCATGAGGTCGGGAAAGGTCTTTTTATATTGATTTTCCATTGTTGCTATTTAGGAGTTAAAGGAGTGAAATGGAGAGAGATAAATCTGGAGTTAAAGGAGTTAAAGGAGTGAAATGGAGTTAAGACAAATGTGTTGTGGGTGTCTTTATATTGATTTTCCATTGATTCTTTTTAGGAGTTAAAGGAGTTGAAGGAGTGAAAGGGAGTTAAGACAAATGCGTTATGGGTGTCTTTATGTTGATTTTTCATATTAAAAACAACTTCACATCTTGCCATTTGGCACTCTTTTTCAAGTCCTTTTAAACGAGTATGTATGAGATAATAGTGTGATAACTATACCCCCTCTTTTTCCTTTTTGCCTCCCCTCCCTTCGGAGGGGTCGGGGGAGGCTTCCTATATCAGTGGCAAACTGATACCATTTATCTTCTGATAGATGTCGAGTGCATAGATATCTGTCATTCCACTGATGAAGTCGAGTACTGCCATGATACGTGTTTCAAGACAAGGACTTTGGATGTCATACTGGCTTGAGAAGCTTCGGATAAGCTGCTGACTGTGGAAGTGTTCAGGCTCAACGGCAGCACCAATGAGTGCTTCCATCAGTGTTTCCATAATCTTATAGCCTGATAACTCAACGTCGAGGACTGCTTTACTGCGGTAAATCCTATCCACTGAGACTTCTGTGCAGTGTTTGTAAGCCTGTCGGGGAAGCTCGGAAATATGTTTGATGAGCGACCCTTCGAAGGTTCCATTGAGTATCTCCTCCTCGTGTTCTACAAAGACATTGACACATTCTGCCTCTAATAGTCCTACGGCACAAGCACGGAAGTAAACAACTTGCTCGTTTTGGTCGGTCACACCCTCGTCTTCTATGCGCTTTCTAATACTCTTTCTGGTTTCTTCATCGAAGAAGCCAAGGAGTAAGTCAGCTGTTTCTTCAAAGGAAAGAAGTTTGAGTTTGTGTGAGTCTTCGATATCCATAATCTCGTAACAGATATCGTCTGCAGCTTCCATAAGGTAGGTTAGCGGATGACGAACATAACAGATACCAGCCTCAGAGCTATCCTTTTGTATGATTCCTAATTCATCAGCAATCTTCTTGTAGGTATCTTCTTCCGTAGCAAAGAAGCCAAACTTGCCGTGTTTGCTGGCATAAGTGGAACTGAAAGGATACTTTACGATACTCGCTAAAGTACTATATGTCATCACAAAACCACCTTCTCTTCGGCCTAAGAAACGATGGGTCAGCAAGCGGAAAGCATTGGCATTACCTTCAAAATGAGTAATATCTTCCCAGAAATGTGGGCTAACTTTTTCCTTCAAGCTAATTCCTGGACCTTCAGTGAAGAATGCCTGCATAGCCTTTTCGCCACTATGACCGAAGGGAGGATTACCCATGTCGTGTGCATAACAAGCTGTCTGTACGATGGTTCCAATCTCTTCAAAGAGCGTACCACGCAACTCTGGGTGTATTTCGATGAGTCTTCTTGCAACGTCGTCACCTAAAGATTTACCCAAGGAAGCCACCTCTAAAGAATGAGTTAGGCGGTTGTGCACAAAGACACTACCCGGAAGAGGGAACACCTGAGTCTTGTTCTGCAGTCGTCGGAACGGTGCAGAGTAAATCAATCGGTCGCTGTCACGCTTAAATTCAGAGCGATCATCGTGTCGAAGGGCGTGACGCTCTTCCTGTCCGAGACGCTTGTTGGATATGAGTTGTTGCCAGTTCATTGTGGGAGTTGTTGGGTGATGGGTGTTGAATATTGGGTGTTGGGTGTTGAATGTTGGGTGTTGATGATTTCTATTTATTACTTGCTATGGGCTTAAAAGCCATACACAAAAGTGTTGTTGTTGGTTGTTGGTTGTTGAATATTGGGTGTTGATGAATTCTGTTTATGATTTATTGGGGGCTTGAAAGCTACACACAAAAGTAATTAAAATTGGCTAAAAACAAGTTTTTTACTTCATAAAATATATGAATGTGGCTTTAAATGCTTAATTTTGTACCTTATTATATGGCAATGATACAGATAAAAGTAATTAATAAAGGGCATCAGCAGCTTCCTGCTTATGCTACTTCACAGAGTGCGGGGATGGACCTCCGCGCTAATATCGATGCACCTATCGTACTGCAACCCATGGAGAGAAGACTTATTCCAACTGGTCTTCATATTGCCCTTCCTGTAGGTTTTGAAGCACAGGTGCGCCCTCGTAGCGGTCTTGCTTTGAAGCATGGACTGACTGTTCTCAACTCTCCTGGTACGATTGATGCCGACTATCGTGGTGAAATCATGGTACTACTCATTAACTTCTCAGATGAACCTTTTATCATCAATGATGGCGAACGCATTGCGCAGATGGTCATTGCACGTCACGAACAAGCAGAGTTTGTTGAGGTAGAAGAACTCGATGAGACCGAACGTGGTGAAGGTGGATATGGCCATACGGGCGTGAAGTAAAGACAAAGAAAGAAACGATAAATGTTCAATAACGTTATATTGAAAGTCACAAAGATGCGCCGTACCCTCCTTGCTCTTGCTTTGTTGGGCGGCTCTTTGGCGATGCATGCTGATCGAAAGGATAGCCTTCAAAGTTATAACTACTTCTTCCTTGAGGCGATACGGCAGCAAGAAATGGGCAACCTTACGGCTGCTTTCGACCTTCTGTGCCATGCACGCGACCTCAATCCACAAGCTCCAGAGGTTTATTATCAGTTAGCTGCTTTTTATGTGGATATGAAGAAGGATGCGGTGGCACGTGAATACTTCGAGAAGGCAGCAAGTCTTGACCCCGAAAACTCAGCTTATCAAGAGAAATTAGGAAAGCTTTATGTGTCACAGAAAGACTATCCTAATGCAATAAAAGCCTTCGAACGCCTTTATGAATCCAATAAAACGCGTTCTGACGTACTGCAAATTCTCTATCAGCTCTACGCTGCCCAGGATGATGACAAGATGATGATCAAGTGCTTGGAACGTCTGGAAATATTGGAAGGAACTAATGAGCAGATTTCACTTAGTAAGATGCAACTCTACGAACAGATGGGGGAAAAGCGCAAAGAGTACGACGAGTTGAAGTCACTCGTTGATAGTCATCCGCTCGATCTTAACTATCGTGTGATGTTCGGAAACTGGCTTTTGCAGAATGGAAAGAAGAAGGAAGCACTTCAAAAGTACCGTGATGTACTGAAAGAAGACCCTGACAACTCGCTTGCTAAGCTTTCCATGATGGATTATTATAATAATATTGGAGACAAGGCTACTGTAAAAACAATCCTACAGGAACTGTTGCAATCGCCAAACAGAAAAGGAAGCGAAGTTAGAGTTACTCCGTCAGGTCATTACAAGCAGTCAGAAAGATAATACTCCAGATAGTACTGAGGTGATGAGGCTCTTCTCTGTAGCTTTAGCTGTTCCTCAAGAAGATGCCGATATCTATATGCTTAAAGCCGCATATATGACACTTCGCAAGCAACCAAAGACTGCAATCAATCGCGTTTATGAGCAAGCTCTTGAGGTAGAACCCGATAATTCGCGTGCAAGAATAGCATTGATACAGAATATTTGGGACACACAAGACTACGATAAGGTTATCGCTATTTGCCGACCAGCCATAGAATACAACCCAGATGAGATGGCATTCTATTATTTCCAAGGTATGGCTCAGTTCCACAAGCACGACGGTGACGCGGCACTGGAGACCTTCCGCAAGGGAGTTGGGCAGATAAAACCAGACAGTGATCCAAGTATTGTTTCAGACTTCTACGGTATCATGGGTGATATCCTGCATGAGAAGGGTCGGAATAAAGAAGCTTTTCAAGCCTATGACAGCTGTTTGCAGTGGAAAGCAGACAATGTGGCTGCCTTGAATAACTATGCCTATTACCTCAGTGAGGCGAATGAAAACCTCACAAAGGCAGAGCAGATGAGCTATAAGACTATTAAGGCTGAGCCAAATAATAGTACTTATCTTGACACCTACGCATGGATTCTTTTCCAGCAAAAGCGCTACGAAGAGGCAAAGATATATATCGAACAAGCGATTCGTAATGACTCTACACTGAGCAACGTAGTCAAGGAACACGCTGGTGATATCTATGCACAGACAGGCGATATAGAGAAAGCTCTCGAGTTCTGGAGGAAGGCTCTCGAAGGAAATAAGGAGAATGCGACATTGAGAAAGAAGATAGAACTAAAGAAATACATAGCAGAATGAAAAAAACTAAGATATTACTTGTAAGCATGACTGCCCTGCTGTTGGCATCATGTGGTACAAAGAAAGCTGTGATTCAACAGAAACCTGTGCAGGATAACAAGGTTGCACAGCAGACAGCACCTGCTACAAAGGATAGCAAGATGCAGAGTGTTGTTGTCATGCAGCGTGTTGCAGACAATGCACTTTACCAAAAGAACCTTGTATCAAATCTTACTTTTACGCTCAATGATGGGCATAAAGATATTACCGTACCAGGTATTCTGCGTATGCGTAAAGATGAGGTTATCCGTCTACAGTTGCTGATTCCAATTCTTCGTAGTGAGGTGGGACGTATCGAGTTTGCAAAGGATTATGTCCTCTTCATCGATCGCATCCATAAGCAGTATGTAAAAGCAAGCTACGATGAGGTAGGATTCTTGCGTGATAATGGAATCAACTTCTATTCACTCCAGTCGCTTTTCTGGAATCAAGTGTTCATCCCTCGTCAACAAAAGGTGAGCGAAGCAGACCTCTCACAGTTTGCTGTTGATGAGAGTAAAGCACAGACAGAGGGTTCTACTCTGATAAGTCTTAAAGACGGAAAGATGGATTATAAGTGGTCAGTTAATCCTAAGAGCAATCAGATTGTCCTAACAACTGTTACTTATAATAGCAATACACATGGTGCTTCAAAGCTCTCATGGAGTTATGATGACTTTAAAGCGTTTGGCTCAAAGCTCTTCCCTGCAAGTCAGATGTTGACAATCAATACACCAAAGTTTGGGCAGAAGCCAGCAAGACACTTAAGGCAAGCTTCGATCTTGAGAGCTTCAGCGATGCCAGTGATTGGGAAGTTTTTACCACACCATCTGATAAGTATACAAAAGTAAGCGTAGAGGATATCCTCGGCAAACTAATGAACTTTTAAATGAAACGTCTTTCTTTATTATTCATATTGTCAATAATGTGTATGCTGAGTGTTTCTGCGCAGCATTCACGTAAGCATAGGAAACAGCAAAAAACAGCTGTGGCTCAATCCGTAGAACCCCAAACTACCGTAAAAGGTAAGGGTAAGAAAGCTGTAAATGCGATTAATAATAACCACGCTGTAGCACCTGCTACTCCTGTAAAAGGGCAGAAGCCAATAGTTGAGAAATTGCAAACGCAACCCCAACCGAAGGGCAAACAGCAGCAGGATAAGTTGCAACACCAGCAACAACTCAAGGGACAGCAACCTCAAGTGAAGGGACAACAACCTCAACTCAAGGGTCAACCTGCTCAAGTGAAGGGTCAGCAAGTTGTCCGTGGTAAGGGTGCTGTACGCAACGCTCATGTTGGTAAGAAGGGTGCAAAGGGTCCTGCATACGTGACGACAGAGGAAATCAAAGGCTTGCAACAGCAAAACCTGAAGTTGCAAAAAGAGATTTCAGAGCACGAAGAGGAAATGAAAGTAAAGCAGAAGGACGTTGATGACCGTCTGCAGAAGATTGTACGTCTTGATACAGAAATCGGTCAGCACCAAAGAACGATTGATACAATTGCCACAGATATCAGGGATTAGATTCAAATATCGGTATTCTGAAAGGTCAGTTAGCTTCTCTTGAGTCACAGTTGGGTGAGCGTCGTGCTCGTTTCATCCGTTCTATGCGTTACATGGCACGTCATCGTAGTATTCAAGACAAGCTGATGTTCGTCTTCTCGGCAAAGAACTTGACGCAGATGTATCGTCGTCTTCGTTTCGTACGTGAGTATGCTGCCTACCAGCGCGCGCAGGGTGAACAGCTCAAGGCTAAGCAGATGCAGGTAGATGAGAAGCATACACAGCTGAAACAGGTACGTGTCAATAAGAGTAATCTTCTCTATAAAGACCGTCAGGTACATGCTCAGATGGAGCGTAAGCGTGTTGAACAGCAGACGGTTGTAAGTTCTTTGCAAAACGACCAAAAGGTGTTGCAGGGTGTTATCGCACAGCGTCGTCAACAGCAACAGGCTCTGAATGCGCAGATTGACCGACTTATTCAGATTGAAATACAGAAGGCGCGCGAACGTGCTATAGCAGAAGCAAAGGCGCAGGCTGCCGCTCGTGCCGCTGCTGCTAAGAAGCGTGCAGAAGAATTGGCGCGTAAGAAAGCTGCTGCAGAGGCTGCTGCCCGAGAGAATGCACGTCGTATTGCAGAGGCAAAAGAACGTGAGGAAAAAGCAAAGGCTGCCGCTCGTGCTGCTGCTGAGGCTGCCGAGAAGGCTCGTCAGGAAGCTGCTGCTCGTGCTGCTGCAGCCAAGGCTGCTGCAGAAAAGGCACGTCAAGAGGCTTTGCAGAAGGAGCGTGCTGCTGCTCGTGAGCGTGCTATTCGTAAGGCAGAAGAGCAGGAAGCTGCTGCTAAGGCAGCACAAGAAAAGGCTGAGGCTCGTGCCGCTGCTGAGAAGGCTCGTGCCGACCAGATGGCGCGTGAGGCTGAGGCAAATCGTGTGGCTGCCGAACGCAAGGCTGATGCCGACCGTGAGCGTGCTGCTCGTGAGGCTGAAGCTGCAAGAGCATCTGCTGCTGAAAGCAATGATATGCTCAGTTCTGCCGACCGTGCGATAACAGGTAACTTTGCCAACAACCGTGGTAGATTGCCAATGCCATTGTCGGGTCAGATAGTTAGCCACTTTGGTCAGTACAATGTGGCTGGTATGTCAAATATTCGCTTGAACAATGATGGTATCAATATCAAGGGTGCTCCTGGCAGTGCTGTTCGCAGTGTCTTTATGGGTGAGGTGAGCGGTGTCTTCATGGCAGGCGGTATGAGTGTCGTGATGATTCGTCATGGTATTTACATCACTGTTTATGCTAATTTGGGTTCTGTCGGTGTCAGCAAGGGACAGAAGGTTGGTACGGGACAGACCATCGGAACTGTTGGTAAGACGGGTATTCTTCAGTTCCAGTTGCGTAAGGAGACAGCTAAACTGAATCCAGAGCAGTGGTTGCGCTAATAAGCATCCTCTCTTATATATTAATAATGTGGGCTTATTGAGTTGAAAGTGACGATAATTCGCTTTGTGTTTTAGCGTCTTTCCAAGTTCAATAAGTACGTTATAACTAAATTATCTTCATGAGAAGGAATATTTCTTTTCATGAAGATAATTCTTTTTTATCATGAAGAAGATTGTTTTTTATCATGAAGAAAAACCTTCTTCGATAGCTGTCAGGTAAATATTTTCCTTCTATTAGTTAGCTATTTGCCTCTTATTCACCTTGTTATAATGGGTTTAATGCCCCTTTCTTCTCATCTTTAGCTGACGTGTTGATGCTTTGCACATGTCGTGCTAAGGCTTCGCACACATCGTGCGGATGGTAAACACCAATGGTGCGGAGCGCTAAACACATTGAAATATGTTATGTAGATGGACTCAACTAATTGATGAAAATTGCATAGAAGATATTATTGTGGATTCTAATCGTCGACTTTTAGCTTTTCTAATAGGTACTCATGTGGAATTCGTTTTGTTCTATAAAAGAAAATAATTGTTCTGTTCTTCTCTGTTTGGTAGAGGAAAAGCAAAAGGGTAAAATTGCAATTTAATATCTAATTTATTTTTTGCTTTGCGGATAAATGTTTATATTTGCAGAAAATAAGGTACAATCAGCTATTTGAATAAAAGACTTTCAGGCTTTTTTATATGTGCTGATTGGTCGAAGATAAATTAGGAAACAATGCAGACAATCGGACATCTCTCTGTTCTTATTCACGAACAAGCAAAAAAATACGGAGCAAAACCAGCTATCACTTTCCGTAACTTTGGCAGTCTGGACTGGAAGACAGTGTCATGGAACCAGTTCTCAATGCGCGTAAAGGAAGTGTCAAATGCGCTCTTGAACCTCGGAATGAAGGCACAAGAGACGATTGCTGTGTTTTCACAAAACTGTATCCATCATCTCTATACAGATTTTGGTGCATACGGAGTACGCGTGATTAGTATTCCGTTCTATGCAACAAGTTCTGAACAGCAGATACAGTATATGATTCAAGATGCCAATGTAAAGTTTCTTTTCGTTGGCGAACAGGAACAATATGACAAGGCGCGTCGTATTCAATCCCTTTGCCCTACATTGGAACGTATAATTGTCTTCGACTCAAGTGTACGCCTTAGTCAGCATGATCCAAACTCTATCTACTCGCAGACTTCTTAAAGTTAGGTGAAGGTTTCCCACGTGAAGCAGAGGTAGAAGAGCGTTGGGCGCAGGCTAACTATGATGATATTTGTAATATTCTTTACACAAGTGGTACTACTGGTGAGAGCAAGGGAGTTATCTTGACTTATAAGATGTATCAGGCTGCTATGGATGCCAATAGAAAGAGTGTGCCTGTAAATGAAAAAGACCGTGTTATCAACTTCCTGCCGTTCAGTCATGTCTTCGAGCGTGGTTGGGCTTACTTGTCTCTCGTTGCGGGTGCTGAATTGATTGTAAACACTTATCCAAAGGAGATTCAGCAGAGTATGCGTGAGACGCATCCAACAAGTATGGCTTCCGTACCTCGTTTCTGGGAGAAGGTTTATGTGGCTGTAAAGGAGCGCATGGATAAGTCAAGCATCGTTCAGCGTAAGCTTTTCTATCATGCTTTGAATGTTGGAAGAAAGCGCAATATACAGTATCTTGCACGTGGAAAGCGTGTTCCTTTGACGTTGGAGATGGAGTATAAGTTTGTTAATAAGACTGTTTTGAGTCTTGTTCGCAAACAGTTAGGCTTGGAAAATCCACATCTCTTCCCAACAGCTGGAGCCTATGTTTCTCCAGAGGTAGAGGAGTTTGTACATAGTATCGGTATTACCATGATCGTTGGTTATGGCTTGACTGAGAGTTTGGCAACCGTTACCTGTGACCATGTAGGACAGCCTTATACCGTTGGTTCTGTGGGTAGACCGCTTGAGGGTATTGATATAAAGATTAGCGATGAGGGTGAAGTAATGCTGAAGGGTCCAACGATTATGCCAGGTTACTTCCGTCGTGATACTGCTAATGCAGAGGCATTTGATAAGGATGGTTACTTCCATACTGGTGATGCTGGTTATATGAAGGACGGTGAGTTATTCTTAAAAGAGCGTATCAAGGACCTCTTCAAGACTTCTAATGGTAAGTATATTGCACCACAGATGGTGGAGGCGATGCTGTTAGTAGATAAGTTTATTGAGCAGGTTTCAGTGATTGCTGACCAGCGTAAGTTTGTTTCTGCTCTGATTGTTCCAGAGTATTCTGTATTGGAAGAGTGGGCAAGAGAGAATCACATAGAGTTCAAGATCGTGAGGAGTTATGCCAAGATAAGCGTGTAAACGAGATGATGCGTGAGCGTATCGAAACCTTACAGCAGCGTTTGGCATCATACGAGAAGATTAAACGTTTCACCCTTCTCGCTCACCATTTCTCAATGGAGAACGGAGAGCTAACGAATACGTTGAAGCTAAAGCGTTCGGTTGTAAACCGCCGCTATCATGATGTGATAGAAAAGATGTACGAGGAGTAGGGAAGTAAATGAGTTGACGAGTTGACGTGTTGACGTGTAGACAGGTTAGTTGTTAAGAAGAATTAGGCTGTGTTTTATCAGCTTTAATAGTTTCACTCGGCTTGCTATTTTTGATTGTCTTACTCGTTCTACCAGTTCTCCTAACCCCATTCCAACGATAAAAGAATAAAGATGATAACAGCAGATCAGCTAAAAGATATCCAAGAACGCACTGAAGCGTTGCACCGTTATCTTGATATTGACAAGAAACGAATTGAATTTGAGGAGGAACAACTCCGTACACAAGCCCCAGATTTTTGGGATGACCCAGCTCGTGCACAGGAGCAGATGAAGAAAGTTAAGGATATCGAGAAATGGGTTAAAGACTATGATAAGGCACGTGCGTTGGCTGATGAAGTACAGTTAGCGTTCGATTTCTATAAAGATGAACTCGTTACTGAGGAGGAAGTTGATGCCGCATACGCTAAGGTTCTTAAGGTAATTGAAGGATTAGAGCTTAAGAATATGCTACGTCAGGAGGAAGATCCGATGGAGTGTGTGATGAAAATTAACTCTGGAGCGGGCGGTACGGAGAGTCAAGACTGGGCTTCTATGCTGATGCGTATGTATATGCGCTGGGGTGAAGCACAGGGATATAGAGTTACTATCTCTGATATACAGGAAGGCGATGAGGCTGGTATTAAGAGTGTGACAATGAAGTTTGAGGGTGGAGAATATGCTTATGGCTACTTGAAGAGTGAGAATGGAGTGCATCGTTTAGTACGTGTTAGTCCGTTCAATGCCCAAGGTAAGCGTATGACAAGCTTTGCCAGCGTCTTCGTTACGCCATTGGTTGATGATACGATAGAGGTATATGTTGACCCTGCTCGCGTCAGTTGGGACACCTTTCGTTCGAGTGGAGCGGGTGGACAGAATGTCAACAAGGTGGAGTCAGGTGTACGTTTGCGCTATCAATATGAAGATCCTGACACTGGAGAACAGGAGGAAATCCTCATTGAAAATACGGAAACTCGCGACCAACCAAAGAACCGTGCTAAGGCTATGCAGCTCTTGAAGTCGCAGTTGTATGACCGTGCAATGAAGAAACGCATGGAAGAACAGGCTAAGATTGAGGCTGGTAAGAAGAAGATTGAGTGGGGAAGTCAGATTCGTAGTTACGTCTTTGATGACCGTCGTGTGAAGGATCACCGCACTAATTATCAGACTTCTGATGTGGATGGTGTGATGGATGGTAAGATTGATGACTTCATCAAAGCTTACCTCATGGAGTTTCCAACGGAGGAATAGAAAGCTTCTTCTGTCTTCTCTGAGGGGAGGAAAGAGCCTAAGGAAAAGTGGATTGGGTAAAGATTATCGATAGAAAAACCTGCGATTATCCCACTGTAATCCAATACATCTCCTCCTTTTGCGGAACTTAGGGAGGTTTATTCCCTTATTAATAATGATATACAACCTTTTAAAATAATATAACTATGAGCGAAAGAAGTAAAGTAAACCGTAAGGAAAGAGAACTTAAACAAGAAAAGCAGGCTAATCGTGTTATTGCATGGATTGCAGTGATATTGGTTGCTTTGGGTATCCTTACAATCATTATAGCATCAAATAGCTAATAATCATAGTATTGATAGTGGACGACTGATGTGCCTTTGATAGGCAACAGTCGGTTGTTATTTTAACAAAGGGGTTCTCATGAGTGGATTAGAGATTGAAAGAAAGTTCTTAGTTCATAAGAATATGGACTGGAAAAAGCATGCAAGTAGTTGTAGTCACATACAACAAGGATATTTTGCAGCTGTTAATACCGTTCGTGTTCGTATCAGGGACGATAAGGGATATCTGACAATCAAAGGTCCATCACGTACAGGTGGGCTATCACGTTATGAGTTTGAAAAAGAGATTACACTGGAAGAAGCACAGCAATTAATGCTTTTATGCGAACCAGGTGTGATTGATAAGCATCGCTATCTTGTACCTTTTGAAGGTCATACCTTCGAGATTGACGAGTTTCATGGTGATAATGATGGACTCGTCTTGGCTGAAGTGGAGTTAGGAAGTGAGGATGAATCGTTTGATAAGCCAGACTTTATTGGCTTAGAAGTTACGGGTAATCGCCACTTCTATAATTCTCAGATGCGTCGCAATCCATTTAAGCTTTGGCGCGATATCGTACCAGAAGAATACCGATAAGCACGGCTATAGTCGAGCCAATAGCATCTGCGAAGAAGTCGAGCCATTCACCACTTCGATTCCCATTCGTACAGTAGGATTGAAGAATTTCAATGAGTCCTCCCATGATAATAGGCATCAACCAGACCCATACAATGATGAATTTGGGGCTGGGCTGCTTTGTATTGCGTAAATATTCGAGGCTTATACTTAGGCCCAAAACTAAGTAAATAAGACTATGTGTCCACTTGTCTATAAACCGAACAGAGCTCAGTGGCGTTTCTGGAATAGTCATAAAACACAATATCCAAGTTCCGATTACAATAATACAACTAAATGGGTATTTAGTTAAGATGTGTTGTGTTATACTCATATTTTACTTCTAATTTGACACAAAAGTAGAGATTTTTTCGTAAATTTGCGCATATATTCAAATCAAATTTATATGAGTGAACATAAAAGAGCGAAGTTTGGAAGCAAGTTAGGTATGATTCTTGCCACTGCAGGCGGTGCTGTTGGTTTGGGTAATGTATGGCGTTTCCCTTATATGACAGGTCAGAATGGTGGTGCTGCTTTCATTCTTATTTATATTGGTTGTATCTTGTTATTGGGCTTGCCTTGTATGATTAGCGAGTTCATTATCGGTCGTCATGCAGCCTCAAATACGGCACGAGCCTATACAAAGTTATCTAATGGGAGTGCTTGGAAGTGGGTTGGTTACTTAGGAGTGCTCACTGGTTTCCTCATTACGGGCTATTACGCTGTCGTTTCGGGTTGGTGTTTGCAATATGGGGCAGCCTCTGTCCTGAATCATCTGCATGGTACACCAGATTATTTCAAGTCTTATTTTACAGACTTTCTCTACCAATCCTTGGAAGCCTGTTTTATGGACCGTATCTATTCTGTTTCTCACCCACTACATTATTATTCATGGTGTTAGGAATGGTATTGAGCGTGCATCAAAGATTATGATGCCGGCACTTTTTATCCTCTTGATTGCTATTGTCGTTGCATCTTGCCTTCTTCCCGGCGCAAGTAAGGGCGTAGAATTCCTTCTGAAGCCCGACTTCAGTAAGGTAACAGGCGATGTATTCTTGGGCGCTTTAGGGCAATCATTCTATTCGATGAGTATTGCGATGGGGTGTATCTGTACATACGCCTCTTATTATAGTCGTCATACAAAGTTATTGAACTCAGCAGTACAGATTGGTATCATTGACACCTGCGTTGCTATTCTTGCAGGTTTGATGATTTTCCCAGCTGCATTCTCTGTGGGAGTAAGTCCTGATAGCGGACCATCTCTTATCTTCATCACCCTTCCAAATGTCTTTGAGCAAGCCTTTGCGAATATGCCTATAGTTGGCTATATCATTTCAATGGCATTCTATCTGTTGCTTTCAATGGCGGCGTTGACCTCATTGATATCCCTACACGAAGTGAGTACAGCCTTCTTCCAAGAGGAGTTACACATCAGCCGTCCACGTGCTGCAATGATTGTTACGGCTGGATGTTCGCTTATTGGTGCAGTCTGCTCGCTGTCATTGGGCGATTGGAGTTTCCTCAAGGTGGCAGGTGTCGACCTCTTCGATGTCTTCGACTTTGTGACAGGACAAATCTTCCTACCTATAGGAGGACTTCTCACCTGCTTATTCATAGGCTGGTATGTACCAAAGAAACTGGTGAAGGACGAGTTTACCAACTGGGGAACCACACGTGGTATCTTCTTTGGTGCCTATTACTTCCTCATCCGTTTTGTTTGTCCATTGGCTATTCTCGCAATCTTCCTACATCAGTTAGGAGTTTTCTAAGCCATTAGGTACGCAATTTTCCTCTATCTTCTCTATCCTTGAAAAGTATGAGAAGAAATCCTATACCAACCCTTCTCCAATAGGAGAGGGGATGGGTAAGAAAAAAAGAAGTATTAACTTCCAACATTAATTTACAACCTATTATCACCAACTAATACTTAATAATCCTCTAACCCTCCCTTATATCTATAATGATTTCTTCTTTTGAAGGATTCATCAGAGTTTAAACATTGTATACTATGAACCTAAAATCAATTTTCTATCTCCATCGTTCCGATCGAAAAGTGCTGTTGCTACTCTTGCTGTTTATCGTTGGTAGCATTGGTTTGATTATCTTTGTTGGCAATCAAACAACCGAAACTTCTGCTGTGAAAAGCGATAGTATAAGTAAGAATAAACCCACTTCTTTCTCCCGTAAAGAGCAACTTCCTACAGTTGAAACGGCAGAAGGAAAACACCTATTTCCTTTCGATCCAAATACAGCTACAGCCGAAGAGTTGCAGCAGTTAGGCTTGGCTCCTTTCCAAGTGCGTAATATCATCAAGTATCGTTCTAAAGGAGGAGTCTATCGCTCACCGATGGATTTCGCCCGCCTCTATGGTCTTACGCGCAAACAGTATCGAGCGTTAGAACCCTATATAACGATTGGCGATGATTACGAACCTGCCTCCACGCTCGCCTCTGTACAAGCTTATATTGCTCAAAAAGAAGCTGATAAGCAGGCTGCTCATGCAGCTTATGAGGCCTATAAGGCGCAAAACACGTATAAACCTAACAGAGGGTATGACCGTGACACCCTTCGCTACCCATTGAAGCTAAAAGTTGGTGAACATATCAATCTCGTTACGGCTGACACAACCCAGCTAAAGAAGATTCCGGGTATTGGCTCTGGCTGGGCACGTGCCATCCTTAACTATGGTAAACGATTAGGCGGATATGTTGCTGTGGGACAACTGCAAGAGATTGAAGGTTTCCCAGAAGAAAGCCTACCTTACTTCTCTATCGCTAACCCACAGACAGAGAAGATAAACCTAAATACTGCAACTCTCGCACAACTTCGTAAGCATCCTTATGTGAATTTCTATCAGGCTAAGGCTATTTGCGACTATAGACGGCTGAAAGGAAAACTAACCAGTCTCTCACAACTCCACTTATTAAAGGACTTTACGCCCGAAGCAATCGAGCGTCTGCGTCCGTATGTCGCGTTTTAGGTAGTCATGTTTTATATGCGATTGTAAGGTTCTGATAGAAACTCTTTACTATCTTTTTTCGTTGTGTTGATGCTCCGCACCATTGGTGCTCACCATCCGCACCAATGGTGCGGGGCGTTAATTCCCTTGCTATCTATCGTTGTGTGGAATCTAATAGCAATCACTCCAACAGCTTGAAGATGATTTCTGATAATAAAAAAAGACATTCATTGCTTTGCATTGTCTTTCATTTAGCTTACCTTTGCACAAAGAATAAAGTAAACGCAATGGATATACAGGAGATTTACAAGATTTACCAAGCGCACCCTGTTGTGACCACAGACAGCCGTAACTGTCCTGAAGGAAGTATTTTCGTGGCATTGAAGGGAGCATCATTCGATGGTAATAAGTTTACAGAAGCTGCTTTAGAAAAGGGCTGTAGCTATGCGATCATTGACGAAAAAGAATATGCAAAGGCAGGCGATGAGCGTTATATCCTCGTTGATGACGCCCTTGTAACTTATAAAGAATTGGCACGCGAGCATCGTCGTCAGTTCTCAATCCCTGTGATAGGTATTACAGGAACAAACGGAAAGACGACAAGTAAAGAACTTATCTCTGCCGTATTGGCTGAGAAGTTTAATGTACATCATACGGAGGCGAACTATAACAACGACGTGGGTGTGCCTCGTACGTTGTTAGGTATTCGTCCAGAACATGAGATTGCAGTTATCGAGATGGGTGCTTCTCACCCTGGTGACATTGAAAAATTGGTTACATACGTAGAGCCAACTTGTGGTTTGATTACTAATGTCGGTCGTGCACATCTTCAGGGTTTTGGTAGTTTTGAAGGCGTAAAGAGACCAAGGGTGAACTTTATGATTTCCTTAAAGCTCATGGTAGTTTGCTTTTCCTCAACGAGAGTAACCCTGATTTGACAGAGATGGCAGAACAGCGAGCGTTTGATCGTATCATAACTTACGGACAAGATGAAACCGCTGATGTGCAAGGTTATGTTGTTAGCTGTGCGCCATGTTTGAAGTTTGAATGGCAATCATCGAGCCTTAATACCCAGCAACCAGGTCCTACTATCTACGAAGTGCAAACCCATCTCATTGGTTCTTACAACTTAGATAATATGTTGGCAGCCATTGCTATTGGTCTTCACTTTGGTGTTACGCCACAGCAAATCAACTATGCTTTGGAGAACTATGTGCCTCATAACAATCGTTCGCAGTTGACTGAGACAGCACATAACAAGCTTATTGTGGATGCTTACAATGCTAATCCATCCAGTATGGCTGCTGCGATAGAGAACTTCCAACTGATGGAGGTAGAGAATAAGATGGCTATCCTCGGTGATATGCGTGAACTTGGAGATGCGTCTGCAGAAGAACATCAGAAGGTTGTAGAGTTGCTTAAGGCTACAGACATTCGTAATGTATGGCTTGTCGGAGAGGAGTTTGGTAAGACACAAACCGATTTCCGCAAGTTCCGCGACATTGATGAGGTGAAAAAGGAGATAGCTCTTCATCGTCCAGAGGATCATTATATCTTGATAAAAGGTAGTAATGGCATCAAGCTTTTTGAGCTTCCAGCCTTGCTATAACAAGAAAGAAAAACGGCGAGAAAGTTTGTGTTAGTTCCGAGAAAATAGTTAACTTTGCACTTGCTTTTAAGCTATCGGGATGTAGCGCAGTTGGTAGCGCACTACGTTCGGGACGTAGGGGTCGCCAGTTCGACTCTGGTCATCCCGACAGAAAAAGGGAAGAAACCATTTGGTTTCTTCCCTTTTTGGTTTTATTGGGCTAATTAGCCTTATTAGCCTAATTAGGCCTATAAGCCTTATTAATTATCATTCTCTTAGTTTTTCTCTGCAATCTTCAAGGATTGCCATCAACTCATCCATCTTTGTTGTGCGCAACATGGCGATGCGTGTCTTCTTAAAATCAGGGATTCCTTTGAAGATTGGCGATGCTGCTAAGTGTCGGCGTGTGTGCAAGATACCACGATGTTCGTCGATACGTTCCACATTAATGCGTAGCATCTCTTCAAGTATATCAATCTTGTCATCGATAGTCAGCTGCTTCTCACCTTGATTAAAGAGCCACGGACAACCAAAGGTAGCGCGTCCAATCATCACCGCATCAACACCATAACGGTCGAACTTCTCGTGCGCTTCTTCAATACTTGTAACATCACCATTGCCAATGATGGGGATATGAATGCGTGGATTGTTCTTCACCTCACCAATCAATGTCCAGTCAGCTTCGCCTGTGTACATCTGTGCGCGAGTACGTCCATGAATGGTTAATGCCTGTATACCACAGTCTTGTAGCTGTTCTGCAAGGTCGGTGATAATGAGGTTATCGTTGTCCCAACCTAATCGAGTCTTTACTGTGACAGGTGTGTTGACAGCCTTTACTACCTCTCTTGTGATGTCAAGTAGCAGTGGGATGTTCTTCAACATACCAGAGCCAGCACCCTTGTTTGCCACCTTCTTCACTGGACAACCAAAGTTAATGTCAATCACATCGGGCTTTACCTGTTCTACAATCTTAGCTGCTTCAACCATTGAAGCTACATCCCTGCCATATATCTGTATTCCTACAGGACGCTCACTATCGTCAATGACTAATTTTGAAAGTGTCGACTTGATACTACGGATGACGGCATCAGCCGACACAAACTCCGTATATACCATGGCTGCACCGAAGCGTTTACACATCTTGCGGAAGCCAATATCTGTCACATCTTCCATTGGAGCCAAGAATAGTGGGCGTTCCCCCAAATCTATTGTTCCTATTTTCATAGGTGCAAAGGTAACGAAAAGGGTTTGAATAGTAAAGGAGTAAGAAGGCAAAAAAGTAAAAGGAGGGGAAATTTTTGCAAAGTAAAAGAGTTAGGTTGTAGAAGGTGTAAAGAGAAGGTTTTAATATATTTTTATAGACTTGTAATCATCTTTGCAACTGAGTTGCAAAACATAATCTTTATCTTTGCAGCAGAATATTAATGCAGTAACAGGTTTTAGATTATGAAAAAGAAACTTATAAGAATCATTCTTACGGCTGTACTCCTCGCTGGAGCATGGTTAGTAGAGCATTTCACAGCACTTCCAATGTGGCAGGTGCTGCTTGTTTATTTGGTTCCTTATCTGGTTATCAGTTATGATGTATTAGGTGAAGCGGTTGAGGGAATCATGGAAGGCGACCCTTTTGATGAGAATTTCCTTATGAGTATTGCGACTATCGGAGCATTACTCATCGGTTTCCTTCCTGGTGCCGAACCACAGTTTATCGAAGGAGTCTTTCGTGATGTTGTTCTTCCAGTTAGGCGAACTCTTTCGAGCATTATGCGGAAGATAAGGCGCGCGACTCCATCTCTGAGCTGATGGATATCCGTCCCGATGTAGCTAACGTGGAGCGAAACGGAGTGGTAGCGAGCGTAAGTCCAGAGGAAGTGAAGATTGGTGAGACTGTGATTGTTAAACCAGGGAGAGAAGATTCCATTAGATGGAAGAGTGCTTGAGGGCGCTTTCCAGTCTTGATACCCTGTAGCCCTTACGGGTGAAAGTATGCCACGTGATGTAAGTGCAGGCATGGAAGTTATCTCTGGTTGTGTTAACCTTTCGGGTGTGTTGAAAGGTACAAGTTGAAAAGGCATATAGCGAGTCTACCGCTGCAAAGATTATCCAACTCGTTGAAGAGGCAGGTGATAACAAGTCACGCAGCGAGTCGTTCATTCGTCGTTTTGCACGTGTATATACGCCTATCGTGGTGATTTCCGCCCTTGCTTTGGCTGTTATTCCTCCGTTCTTCTATGATAGTTACGCACCAGCCTTTGGTGTTTGGCTCTATCGTGCATTGACCTTCTTGGTTGTAAGTTGCCCATGTGCTTTGGTTATTTCTATTCCTCTTACCTTCTTTGCGGGCATCGGTGGGGCTTCTCATAAGGGAATCCTCATTAAGGGTGGTAACTATATGGATGCTTGTCAAAACTCTCTACGGTAGTATTCGATAAGACAGGAACATTGACACGTGGTACTTTTGATGTTGAGGCTATCCACCCAGAGAAACTCTCTGAGCATGAGTTGCTTCATTTGGCAGCCCATGTTGAACGTTATTCTACCCATCCAATCGCCCTTGCTCTCCGTATGGCATATGCGAATGAAAAGGATAATTGTACTGTTGAAGATATACAAGAAACAGCGGGACAGGGCATTACTGCCACTGTTAATAATCAGAAAGTAAGTGTTGGTAACAGCCGTTTAATGGCAACATTAGGTATTACAATCCCTACCTGTAAGCGTTGTACGAGCCATGCGGGTACGATTGTTCACGTTGCGATTGATGGTGAATATGCAGGTCATATCGTTATCTCTGACCAGTTGAAGGCTGATGCTGTGAAGGCTATAGAGTCTCTGAAGCAGTTGGGGGTTAGTAAGACAGTGATGCTGAGCGGCGACAAGAGGGAAGTTGTTGAGCAAGTTGCCGAGCAGACAAAGGTGACGGAATATTATGCAGAACTGCTCCCTACTGACAAAGTAAAGCATGTTGAGCGTCTCATTGCAGAGAAAAATGCAGGTGAAACAATCGCCTTTGTTGGTGATGGAATCAATGATGCACCAGTGTTGGCACGTGCTGATGTGGGCATTGCTATGGGTGCTTTGGGAAGTGATGCAGCTATCGAGGCAGCCGATGTCGTACTGATGGACGATAAACCTTCGAAGATAGCACTTGCCATAGAACTCTCATGCCGTACTATTTTTATAGCAAAGGAGAACGCATGGTTCGCCATCGGTATTAAAGTTGCAGTCCTTCTTCTTGCCACCTTTGGAATGGCAAGCATGGGATTAGCTGTCTTTGCTGATGTTGGTGTGATGGTTCTTGCCGTTCTTAATGCGATGAGAGCAAGATAGAAAGACGTTCCACTCGATTTATTTTCATGAAAATAATTTCCTTTTTACATGAAAGTAATTTGGCATCTGTCGTAAAGTAGCTACGCAGATGCCATTTTTAATAGTGTAAAAAGCATGTTTTGATAAAGTAATAGAGTGTTCTCTTTCTGCTTTTCCGGCATTTCGAGTAATACGACTACTGGTCTTTGTGATGCAAATCTATGATTCCCTTTGAGTTGTTACGTTATTAATAAGGTTTCTTATGCTTAGTGATTCGGTGTGATATCGCTATTCGCACTATTGGTGTTCAGCGTCCGCACTATTGGTGCTCACCATCCGCACCATTGGTGCTGAGCCTTCGCACGTTGATAAGAGATGAACTCTTTCACTCTTAAACAATGTTACAACCTTCTGCTTTTACGATAAAAATAATTACGAAAAAAGCCGAATAAGAAAACTTTTATGTAAGTTTGCAGTAGAGAGTTGATTGCTATGCAGATACGATTATTTCTATTTTTCTTGTGGCTTTTGCTACCCCTCTCGTCACTTCAAGCACAGAAAGTGCTGGTTTGTGATGGGGCAACGCGCTTTCCGATACGTGATGTATTGGTCAGTGTGGATGGGAAGAATGTGGGACTTACTACATGGCAAGGAATCATTAACCTACCTGATTCATTCCAAACAGCTACCTTTAAAAAGAAAGGCTATGCGCCAGAGAAGTTATTTCGGAGTGAGGTTTTACGTGATACTGTCTTCCTTTTCCCTGCAGAACATTATTTGGATGAGGTGGTGGTAATAGGAAAGCAGGTTGTTGATGGGCGTGAACTGTTGAAGAAGATGCCAAAGCGAGACATCTTAGGAAAACGCCCGTCTGGTGGACTTGGTGGTTTCGATTTAGGTCTTATACTTGACAAACGATACCGTAGAGACCGTAGGCATGTCAGAGAGTTGCGTGAAATTTTCAAGAAAATGGACGGTTTAGAGGATAAGGAAGACCCTATCCTCAAAGCTTATCGACAGACACAACAGGAATTAAAAGCTGATTCTATTCAGAAAAAAAATGAGCAAAAAGAGCTGAAGAATTAGCTTTTAGTGTGAATATAGATTAATTATTAGATTGCTAAAGCAATCTTTTTGTATAGTTTACTTGACTTTTAGAAAGGTAAATATTACTTTTGTGGTGTGATAGATATCTTTACTTATTAATTAAAAAAGCTACTTTATGAAAACAGATTATCTTTTACCCCACATCTTTAGGAAGGTTGGTTGGTTTATTTTTATCCCTTGTTGTGTCATGATTATGGTTTCTTGGTTAGGTATTAATGACTGGTTTAATGATGACAGACTGAGTTTTATTACCTTACACATTGGAAATCTGAATTTCTTTGCTTCTGAACAAGAGGGACGTTCATTCTTTTATTTTGCGCAGGAAGACATGTTTTCAGAACTTGTTTACTGTTTGACCTTTATCTCTCTCTATATGATAGCATTTTCAAAGGAAAGAGTTGAGGATGAATATGTTGAACATCTTCGTATGCGTTCGTTGGTATGGGCATTGAAAGTAAATACGATTTTCTTTGTAATCTTCACGTGGTTCTGTTTTGGTATGGTTTACATCACGTTGTTAATGCTATCAATGTTCAGCATATTTCTGCTGTTTCACTTCCGTTTTCTTTACGAACTACATAAAAGGAGAATAGATAATGAAGAATAGTATAAGAGTAGAGCGGGCTATAAAGCGTATGACTCAAGCGCAATTAGCAGAACTTATTGGGGTGTCCCGACAAACGATTGTCGCTATTGAAAGCGAGAAGTATGTTCCCTCAACAGTTCTCAGTCTGAAGATAGCACGTGTTTTCGATAAGCGTGTAGATGATATTTTTGAATTGGAAGAAGGCGATTAAAGCCTTGTATTTATAACCTATACTTTTCAATATCATCAGTAATCATAATTATGAATTTTGAATTATGAATTTTGAATTAAGGCTAATCATAATTATGAATTCTGAATTGTGAATTATGAATTAAGGCTAATCATAATTATGAATTCTGAATTGTGAATTTAGAATTAACCGAAAAATGCCCGATGGACAAGGTGAAGAAATATCACACTTGCCTCATCGGGCTCAACATATACTCAAGTCAGAGAAGATATTTACTATTATATCACGCCACGGATACGGTCGTCAAAGGCTGAAAGGGCAGCCTTTGCACCTTCTCCCATAGCGATTGTAATCTGTTTGTAAGGCACCGTTGTAACGTCACCAGCAGCATATACGCCACTTAGATTAGTGCGGTTGGTTGCGTCAACGACTATCTCATTGCGAGGAGTAACCTCTACTTGATCCTTGAAAGCATCGCTGTTTGGCGACAAGCCAATCTGAACAAAGACACCATCTAAGGCTATATCGCGCTCCTCATCATTGGTGCGGTCCTTCACTCTGATACCCGATAGCTTCTGACCATCACCCAAGAGGGCTGTTGTCTGGGTAGAAAGGAACACCTCAACATTAGGCAGACTGGCTACTTTCTGCTGTAAAACCTCATCGGCACGCATAGCATCAGCAAACTCAAGAACCGTTACATGGCGGCAGATACCAGCCAAGTCAATGGCTGCTTCGATACCAGAGTTACCTCCACCGATGACTGCTACGTCCTTACCTTTGTAGAAAGGACCATCGCAATGAGGGCAGAAATGCTCACCATGACCGATGTATTTGTCCTCATCTGGCAGACCAAGACGGCGCCAGCTTGCACCTGTTGCGATCACAACAGCTGGTGCGGTAAAGGTTTCCCCACCACGTACTGAAACAGTCTTAATAGCCTCTTTCAGGTTGGTAGAAACCACTTTGCGGTTGTCGAATACATCTATTGAATAGTCATTGATATGGGTACGGAGGTCAGCAGCAAGCTGTGTACCTGTCGTTTTGGTGACAGAGATAAGGTTTTCGATGCCTGTTGTGTCGTTAACCTGTCCTCCGATGCGCTCAGCAACGATAGCTACGCGCAAGCCTTTGCGGGCAGAATAGATAGCAGAAGATGCTCCTGCAGGACCACCACCGAGTACGATAACATCATATTCGCGTACTGTTTGCACCGCATTTTCATCATGATCGGTACCAACCTTGTCCTCCAACTCCTGCAGAAGGATACCAAGATCACCACGACCAGTGTGCAATGGCTCCCCATTAACGTACACAGAAGGTACGCCTTGTATGTTCAAACGTTGTATTTCATCCTGATAAAGACCACCATCAACCATCTCATTGCTAATATTTGGGTTGATAAGCGCCATTACGTTGAGTGCCTGGACAACGTCAGACAGTTTGTACAGGTGAGAGATACGTAAGTCTGAAGGCGGATTTCACCCTTCAATGACTTGATACGTGCTGCTATCGCCTCATCTGGAAGGTTCTTACCCTGTCCGTCAGAGTTAAGGATAGCAAGGAGCAACGAGGTAAACTCGTGACCATTTGGTATACCACGGAAGCTGATACCAGTCTCTTCACCATTGCGAAGGATACTGAAGGAGAAGTGTTCTCCTTCCTGATAAACCGTCTTTATCTTGTCAGAAGTAGAGGCAATATCCTCTACGAAAGACGAAAACTCTGCTGAGTTCTCATCATGACTATTGCGAGTAACGCTAAGGGTTATATCAGATGAGAGCGAAGCAAAGACGCCCTTCACCTGTTCGAGTATGCTTGAATCTAACATGGGGCTTGTAAATTTCTCTATATATTATAAAAAAATGGAGAGACAAAGTCCGAAGACTTATCTCTCCACCATAACTTCTATGACACTTTTATGTCTGTTATTACAGAAACTAAGTCTTAGAGCTTACCAACAAGGTCGATGCTTGGCTTCAATGTTTCGCCACCCTGCTTCCACTTAGCTGGGCAAACCTCACCCTCGTGAGAAGCAACGAACAACGCAGCCTCAACCTTACGTACCAACTCATCTGCATTACGACCGATGCTGTTATCCTGGATTTCAGCAATCTTAACGAGACCCTCTGGGTTTACGAGGAATGTACCACGGTAAGCCAAACCCTCGTCCTCTTTGTATACACCGAAGCCACGGCTCAATACGCCAGTTGGGTCAGCAAGCATAGTGTACTTAATCTTCTTGATTCTATCAGAAGCATCGTGCCATGCCTTGTGTACGAAGTGAGTATCAGTACTTACTGAGAATACCTCTACGCCAAGACCCTTGAGCTGCTCGTACTTATCAGCCAAATCCTCCAACTCTGTAGGACATACGAAAGTGAAGTCAGCTGGATAGAAGAAGAAGAGTGCCCATTTGCCCTCGATATCCTTGCTTGAAACGGTCTTAAACTGTCCGTCCTGGAAAGCCTGAACGGTAAACTCTGGTGCGTGTGCATTAATAATTGGTTCCATATCTTACTTAAAAACTATTTATGTGATTAAATCTTTTTGTTTTTGCAATGCAAAGTTAGTATTTGTAATCATTACAAGCAATAGAAAAAATCTATGTGCTAATTAATAAAATCTATCAAGATGTATTATGATGCTGATTATCAATAAGTTATATTCCTATATTTGGTAGATTAAAAGATTAGCATCTGATAAAAACTTATATCAAAACAAGTACTCATGATACTCCTAAAGTAGAATCGAAACAAACTCGTATATGTCTTTGAAAAAGCAAGTTTGATTAAACTAAGAAAATGCAGGTTACTTTTGCTATAACTAAGTTGTAGTCAATAGAATCATATATAATAAGGTTGTCAACCTTTAATATGCTTTGTGCTCAGCCTCCGCACGTTTTGTGTTCAGTCTCCGCACCACATGTGCGGAGCGTTAGCACACTTAGTGTGTGGTGGCTTGTTGATTGTTGGGTGATGGTTGTTAGGTGTTGAAGAATACTGATATGAAACTTATAAGGTGGTGAAGAATAATACTTATTTATAGTGATTGGGCGTGTATACACTCACTATAAAGGATGAAAAAGACGAGTATAAAGCATAAAAACAGGATGATAAGACGGCTATTTGGCTTTTTTTATCTATTTTTGTCATAGTCTATACATGGTATTAGAAGAATGACACTACAACAATTAGAATATGTAATGGCAGTTTATCGGCTCAAACATTTTGCAAAGGCAGCCGATGATTGCAACGTCACACAGCCTACGCTTAGTTCGATGATTCAAAAGTTAGAAGACGAATTAGGTGTGAAAATCTTTGACCGTAAGCGTCAACCGATACAGCCTACACAAGCGGGTATGAAGGTGATTGAGGAGGCTTGGAGGGTGCTTAATCGTGCAAAGAAACTCAAGCAGATAATCGACGAGGAACGTCAGGTGCTTACTGGTACCTTTGAGGTGGGTGTGCTACCGACGATTGCACCTTATCTTATTCCGCGATTCTTCCCGCAGTTGATGAATGAACATCCTGAGATGGATGTGAGGATTACGGAGATGAAAACCGAGGATATGCGCAGGGCACTTCGTAGGGGCGATATAGATGCTGGTATCTTGGCACGTGTCGACGGACTGGAGGAGATGTCGTGTACATCGCTTTATCGTGAACAGTTCTTCGGTTATGTAGCAGAAGGCGACCCATTGTTTGAAAAGGAGTTTATTCGTCCTGCTGACTTGTCGGGAGAGTACTTGTGGTTGCTGGACGAAGGACATTGTTTCCGTGACCAGTTGGTGAAGTTCTGCCAGCTGAAATCGGCTGCTTTAAGCAAGAAGAGTTATAACTTAGGAAGCATAGAGACCTTTATGCGTATCGTAGAGAATGGTAAGGGAGTAACCTTTATACCCCAGCTTGCACTCTCACAACTCACAAAGGAGCAGCATCGTTTAGTGCGTCCTTTTGCCCATCCAGTGCCTTCTCGTGAGATAATACTGATGACATCGCCTAACTTCATTCGTCATACATTGCTCCATATGCTTGCAGAAAGGATTAAAGAGTCCTTACCTGATGATTTCCAAAGTTAAATCTTAACAGCTTTTCCTTTGGGAAGTAATAGGAATAAAAAGGGTCTTCCATTAAACGTGGATACTTTTTCGTATAGCGTTAGCGAAGAACAGAACTACTCATTAAAGAAAAGCATAGTCAGGACATCAATTACTATTCTTTTTTCATCCTCCGTCACAGAAACCTTTTTCTTTTTAATACTCGAAAATCCACTGATAAGGTTTTGAAAAATCATTACACAACTTCAAATAAAAACATCTATGAATAGGGATAAAAATACGTATGAAGAGCAAGACTGCAAACCAACAGAAATCAGTTAGTTATAAAAAATAGTAAAAGACAAAGATGCATTGACTTCAAAAAAGGGCTTAGGGATAAAAAGTGCACTTTTGCTATCAATGAGAAGAGTGGAGGAGATGTTAAAATCATCCGAATAGGTAATACTTATACAACGTTTTTGTTTGTTACATATTATATTTTTTTATTATCTTTGCAATGATAAGATACCTATTTATAGCATATATATTATAAACCTCATTTGATATGAAAATTCAATTCAAGAGCAAGCTAACCAACAGTATTCAAGTTTTTAATCTTAAAGATTTCTTTTGGTATGAATAATCCTAAAAAGTTATTGCTTCCAGTAGCTCTTGTAGTCACTTTCTTTTGTGCCCATCTGGTCTTGCTTTTCTTCTCATTTGTGAACCCTTCATACGACCAAGAAGCGGCATTAAAGATGAAGCCTATCTTCTTTGGTAGTACGCGTGTTGCTGATGAACCAGTAAATTCAATTACACTGATCGCACCAACAACGACCGCTGTCTACTTTAATATCCTGCCACAGAAGATGCAGTTCCAATTTGATGATTTGCTTTCAAACGACAATACTCCACTTGATGTTAATATGTATATGATTATCCAAGTGAAGAAAGGACAGACCCCTGACTTGCTGAGGAAACTATGGAGAGAACTGGTTTGAGAACTTCATCGAACCTTATTTCCGCAATAAAGTGCGTGAGTATGTATCCTCTTGTTCGCCATTCGACTTGATGAGTAATCGTGAGGTTCTTGCAAAGTTCGATGACCGAATCAAGCAGTCTATGCGCCAGTATGTAGCCTCTTTGTCACGAAAGGCAAACTTTCCTATTGATATTCAACAGGTAATTACCGACCGTGTGATGCCTAACAAGGAGCAGTTGGAAGAGATGAACAAGACTGCTGCAAGTATTCAGGCAAAGCAAACACAAGAGAAGCGTGCCGAAATGGAACTTGCACGTGCTAAGGCTGAGCGTAATAAGGCGGTGGCTGATAAGGCTTATATGACCGAACTAAACCTCTCTCCAGCACAGTTCATACAGTTGCGTGCATGGGATGTTATCGAAAAGAAGAATGGTGCTAACATAGATGTTCTCTTTGGAGGAGGCGAAACGCCGATGTGGAATATCCGCAGATAGGCTTCGTCTTCACCAGATGTAAATAAAGTAAGAACACTTAGACCTATGACAAAAGGTGAAATCTATCTTGTGGTACTTTCCTTCCAACTTTTTATATTGGTAGTTATCTTCTTTGTTGTTCGAGTTGTACTCAATCCTCCAAAGAACATTATAAAGAGTTTTATTATAGTTGATGGCAATCTTTATGCCCGTTGTCAACAGGGACATATCGCACTGATTAAGCCGCCTCAGCCTATCTGTATAAAAGATATTGTTAGGATAAAGCTTAATCAGAGCATATCTTTCAATGGTAGATTTCCAGTTGTTGTGGAAACAAAGGATGGGAAACGTGTTACGCTCTTCATCGGTGGGATCTCCAATGCGAGAACTCAACGGCTTCGAGAAGAACTATTAGCAACGAGTTTGATGGAGAAATCTATTGAATCACTCATGGCTGTTGAGTGTTGACTGCTCGGTGATGATGTAAAGTGCGCATCTGAGGGAACATGTTTGGCTTGAGTTGGGTATTGATTGTTCGTGATGATGTAAAGTGCGCATCTGAAGGAACATGTTTTGGTCTGGGTTGTTGGGTGATGAATGTTCGGCTGATGATGCTAAAGTGCGCATCTGAGGGAACATGTTTTGGTCTGGGTGTTGGGTGTTGATTGTTCGGTGATGATGTAAAAGTGCGCATCTGAGGGAACATGTTTGGCTTGGGATGTTGGGTGTTGATTGTTAGGGTGATGATGAATAAAGTGCGCATCTGAGGGAACATTTGTAATAAATAAAAAGAGGTGATTGCCATGCTGGTAACCACCTCTTTGTTTCTTTATACTATTTAGATTATAGCCTGATAGAGTAGTTTAATACGTACTATATTCAAGCTTATGCTAATCTATCTCTTGTGTTGTAGACTTATTTCAACTTAGCTTCAAGATTCTTCAGCATGTCGACGGTCATAGCATCGAGGTCATACTGAGGTTTCCAATCCCATTCAGCGCGTGCGCAACTATCGTCAAGACTGTCTGGCCAGCTGTCAGCAATACCCTGCTTGAGTGGGTCTACGTCGTATTCCATCTCAAAGTCAGGCTTGTAACACTTGATAGCATTGAAGATTTCTTCAGGATCGAAGCTCATTGAAGCAATGTTGAAACCATTGCGATGAACCAAACGAGTTGGGTCAGCTTCCATCAATGAGATAGCTGCGTGCAAACCATCTGGCATGTACATCATGTCCATCAGTGTTCCCTTCTTGATTGGACACACAAACTTCTCACCACGAACAGCAGCGTAATAGATGTCAACTGCATAGTCAGTAGTACCACCACCCGGAGGTGTTACATAGGAAATCAAACCAGGGAAACGTACTGAACGGGTATCAACACCATACTTCTTAAAGTAGTAGTCGCTGAGTAACTCTGTGGTAACCTTTGACACACCATAGATTGTACCAGGGCGTTGAACAGTGTCCTGTGGCGTCTGTGTGTGAGGTGTACTCAAACCGAATGAACCGATAGAACTTGGAGTAAAGACCGCACAATTGTTCTCACGTGCTACTTCCAAGATGTTCCACAGACCGTCAATACCGATTTTCCAAGCCAATTGAGGCTTCTTTTCAGCAACTACAGAGAGTAATGCTGCAAGGTTGTAGATGGTGTCAATGTTGTATTTCTTAACAACATCGGCAATCATCTCTGGGTTAGTAACGTCGGCCTCTGCTGATGGACCGCTTTCTTTCAGTTCACCTTTAGGTTCTGCTCCTTTAATGTAACCAGCAACAATGCTGTCGTTTCCATAACGTTTTCTAAGTTCTCGGGTAAGCTCTGAGCCGATTTGACCTGTAGAGCCTATAACCAATACATTTTTCATAAATATTGTTAAGCTTAAATATAACTGGCTGCAAAGTAAGCATATTTTTTGTTGATAACACACTATTAGGTATTAAAATTATTAAAAAATTAAGTCATCACGTAAAAAAAACCTCCTTAACGTCCTTTTTCTCAGTTTTTTATAAGTTACTTTGCCTACTAATAAATAAAATCTAATGTTATGTACGGTAAGATGAAAGAACATCTCAGTAATGCACTTGCTGAGATTAAAGAAGCAGGACTTTACAAAGAAGAAAGAATCATTGAGAGTCCTCAAAGTGCAGCAATCGAAGTAAAAGGTAAGGAAGTTTTGAACTTCTGTGCTAACAATTATCTTGGTCTTTCTAATCATCCACGTTTGATAGAAGGTGCTAAGAAGATGATGGACAAACGAGGATTCGGTATGTCCTCTGTTCGTTTATCTGTGGAACACAGGACAGCCACAAGGAACTTGAGGCTGCCATCTCTGATTACTTCAAGACAGAAGACACTATTCTCTATGCTGCTTGCTTTGACGCTAATGGTGGAGTCTTTGAGCCATTGCTCACCGAACAGGATGCTATTATCTCTGACGCACTCAACCACGCCTCTATTATTGATGGTGTACGCCTTTGTAAAGCGAAGCGTTATCGCTATGCAAATGCTGACATGGCAGACCTTGAGCGTTGTCTACAAGAGTCACAGGAACAGCGTTTCCGTATCATCGTTACTGATGGTGTGTTCTCTATGGACGGTAACGTTGCTCCAGTTGACAAGATTTGCGACCTCGCTGAGAAGTATAACGCTCTCGTGATGGTTGATGAGTCTCACTCTGCCGGTGTTGTTGGTGCTACTGGTCATGGTGTAAGCGAACTCTGCAAAACCTATGATCGTGTGGATATCTACACGGGTACACTCGGTAAGGCATTTGGTGGTGCACTCGGAGGATTTACTACTGGCCGCAAGGAAATCATTGACATGCTTCGTCAGCGCAGTCGTCCATACCTCTTCTCTAACTCACTTGCACCTTGTATTATCGGTGCCAGCCTTGAAGTGTTTAAGATGTTGAAGGAGAGTAATGAACTTCATGACAAGCTTGTTGAGAACGTTAACTACTTCCGCGATAAGATGATGGCTGCTGGTTTTGATATTAAACCAACCCAGAGTGCTATCTGTGCGGTAATGCTTTACGATGCTAAGTTGTCTCAGGTATATGCAGCTAAGCTCCTTGAAGAGGGTATCTATGTAACAGGTTTCTATTATCCAGTAGTACCAAAGGGCGAGGCTCGTATTCGTGTTCAGCTCTCAGCTGGTCATAATCGTGAGCAACTTGACAAGTGTATCAATGCTTTCATCAAGATTGGTAAGGAACTTGGTGTGTTGAAATAGTCTACTTGTAGACACTGATGAGTAGTCAGCACCATTGGTGTTCAGCGTCAGCACGTGTGGTGCTGTTGGTAAGCACCATATGTGCGGAGTACGAATAGATTATTAAAAGATAGAAAAAGAGCGAGTGCCGGGATAGGTACTCGCTCTTCGTTATTGGATAGTTGTTTATCGGATAACGCTTGTGTAACGACCATTTTGTGTGATGACGCGTACCACGTAGGTTCCCTTTTGGAACGGAGAGGGTAAGATTGTTGGTACCACCTGCAGCACTACTTGCTACCAACATACCATTCATACCATATACCTCCACACGCTTCAAGCCCTGCTGTTGTATGTGTAAGCATCCGTCAACGAATTGTAATGTCGGTTTGATGCTCACTTCTTCCACACCATTTGTTCCTTCCTCAGGATATTTGTCATACGGTCCATTGATGAGGGAAAGGTAAGGTGACGTTGTCGAAATTGGTAATAAGTCTACATTCCTTCCATCCACCACACCAAACAATGCCACTCGATAACGACGATTATTGATGAGTTTTCTCGGTCTTTGGGTCAATCCAGTCGCTGGTTATTATTGTCATATCATCAGCCTGTGAGAGGTCTACCTGCAGTGGCTTCTTTGTCACTTGGATAGACATACCTGTCACAGTATCGATAAGATAGAGTGTCAGACCACCCTTGTATTGTACGTTCTTTGCAAGAGATGCAATACATGCGACTTTGAATGTTGGACTTTTTGATACATCAAAGTTCTCCATTTGCACACTTCCTTCCTCATTATCTTGCGCATAAACAGTCGCTTTTGAGAAGATACCAGTTTGAGCCTTTTCCTCAATCGTGAGCGTATAAGGTTCTTGTGAAGCACTTTCACGTACCTGACAGCTTACGTTGTCGGCATTGGTGATAGTCGTGCGCAAGTGATAAGTACCCGAAGCAATGTCGTAAGGAAGGTTGAATGGCAGTCTAACACGCTTGGTTGTGTAGACATCAAAGTCAACCACTTCATCCGTCTGTGTGGTATATACCACCTTATTCTCACCATTTAGGAGTTCTACTTTTACGCTTCCGTTGAAGAAATTAGCATCTAATTTTCGGATGTTCAGACGGAGTACGTTCGGCTCACCTAACATCACTTTGTTGTCTAAATTAGGCTCGGTTGTGAGCTGGAAGGTCGGCTTTTCCGTTGGTAATTCTAAGTAAGTTATCTTAGCATTTTCCACCTTCATTACGATACGTGGGGCTTTCTTCATACGCGCCCAAGCACCTAATGTACCATCTTCCAGCATCTGTGCAGCAATAGGATAGAGTGAATAGGTGCCGTTTGTAAGGGTAGAGAAGTCGAGTGTGAAGGTTATCTTGTCATCTATTACACCTCCAGAAACCCACTTTCCTTCGTTAAAGACAAATCGTTCCTTAGTAAATATCTTCCTTCCATCCTGTCCATAAGGTGTTACCTTTACCAGTTTGCCCTCTTGGTCATAGATTCCTAAACCGATATCGCCTACAAGTTCACTTTGACTTTGATTGATAAATCTTGAATACATCACCTTAGCAGTAGCAGATAAGGTTGTTGGAGCATCTCCTACAAATGCCATATCACTTCCATAATCAAAGTTGATATTAGGTGACTGATAGGCAATGTCAGCATCAATCTTAGGTGTATTAGGCTTGTTAGGATGTATCGCAATGACATGAAGTCGGTAGTTAAAGCTATGCTGTGCACCATTAAACTCACTACCTGTAGACGTTACACTCAAGGTAGCAAGTGAGTAATAGCCATTTGCCTGACCATTCCATCCAAAGTTCATGTGGAACCTATCCTCCTCATCAAAGCCATCGCAAACCCATGCATGACCACCTCCAGTCTTCGAATCACCAGATATGTAGAGTGGAAATCCATTGCGAAGCTCTTTCTTTACAATCTCGATAAAGTTGTCAATACCCTCGTATGATCTGGTTACCATTGAGGCATCATAGTCGAAGTAATTGCGCAAAGCACGCTCAGCCATATAGCTCTGCGTACCACTTGCTCTATCCGTGTATTGCATATTGGTTGCAATACCCACATCGTTCATCAGCAATGCCACTGCATTTTCCTGCTTTGTAGTAATGTTTCTGCGGTTATAATCAGGCAACATGTTGTCCCAGTCGTAGTGTGACTTTGTGAAATCGGCTGAGCGAACAGTGTTATCAAACTTCACCGTGTAGCTTTCTTGTCCCTTACCTTGTGCTGGCCACCTATGGTAATACATCACCTGTGCAACCGCAGTAGCCACACACCCCGTTACATATTGGGTCTGCTTGCTGTAGGGATAGTCCTGTCCCCACTTGCTTTTTTTAGCAAAGGCTGCACAGCATCAGCTGCTTTTTGTTGCTGCTCCTGCACGTGTGGTAAGCGTCTTATTCTTGCCCAACTCCTCATACACCCTGTCGATAGGTGTCAAAGAGATAACGTGCTTCGGGATTGAGGTTAGCCATATCAATCGAAGCCTCTTTGCTATAGGCTAACACCTTACCCATCTTGTCATCGCCTGCAATAACTACAAAACCTTTGCCTGCATCATCGTTGAAGACGTAGTAAGGTTGTTGTGTTGCCGTTGCTGCCGCACGCGTTTTTACGTTTTGAGCAGCTGTCTTGCTAACATTTACATAGGTTCTTGCAATGCGTAAAGCAGTGTTGAAATCAACATTATCTGCATAGTTTGCTGTTACAGAAAGTAGGAGGGAAAGAATGAGAAAACTTCTTCTCAATAGGATATTCTGTGCTGAAAAGACAGTCTTTTTGCTATTAATTTGAAATGTTGAATATGTCATATCAGGTTTATACCAATGAATTATAGACTACAAAGGTACACTATTTTTTTGATTTTTCTATATATATTAGGAACAGATTTGGACTTAATATATCGATAAAAGGTTGAAATTAATGTGTAATCAGGTATTAAGACTTATACATTTGCATGGTAACTCTCTCCTAAATTGATACTATGTCAAATCCGTAATCTATAAATAGCTTATTCCTATTAGCCTAATTAGGCTAATTAGACTGATAGGTCCAATTGGGCTAATAGTTTATTGTTTTGTCATAATTTTTCACATCATGATTTTAAATACATGCTCTTTTGGCTTCTAAAAGACGCCCGATAGGCTTGCAAAAGGTGCCCTTTAAGCCCCTTACTAACGCCCTTTTGAAGTCCAATTAAGCACCTTTTATTTTACTGCTTTATAACTAATTGACTTCCTTTAGGTTACAAGTCTGTTTTTTACACGTGCTTTTATCCTTATTTATAGCTGTCTTGTTCGAAATTATGTAATGATTTTTCAAATCTTTATCGGCGGAATTTTCGAGTATTAAAAAGAAAAGTTTTTTGTGTCGGAAGATGAGAAAAGAATAGATAGTTGATGGTCTTGCCTATGTCTTTATATAGACTATTTGTTTACGTTTTATTGCAGATGAAAACGCAGTAAAACATAAATGCAAATCGAATTCAGCTGATAGTGTTAGAAAGTAATCTGCTTATTGATCTTTCCTTTATACGTGTTGATACTTAAATAGATGGAATCCTTCTGTTTAAACCATTCAAAGGAATACTTGTAAAGACGCGTCTGCTATAGTATTCGGGTACTCCATTTTGGTGATGATGTAGTCGAAGATAAAACATTCGACCGCCATTAGATAGGTTTTTTACGGAATCACAGACAATAGCTAATGTCTGAACAGCCTTTTTGTCTTCTGTTTTTCCAGTCTTTAAGTTAAGTGTAAGATTCAAATACTTATGATTCTTGCTTATCCAAACGCTTTCAAAACCAACTGGGTCGGTGTACACAATGGGTAAGTCAAGTGCCAAACGAGGGCGTAAGACAGCAACAGGACTAATGGCAAAAGACGATGTTATACCATTTTCCACCTTATTATAATAGAGTAAGGCACGGTAAGTTGTGTCGGGTCTTTTTGCCCATTGTTCTTTTACTGCAGGTTTTAAGATTAGTTGTATTCCGTCATCAGTAGTTGCAGAAGCGAAAGCTGATAGCTCGTTGGTCCTTGCTTCAACAAAGTCGGTATGTAAATAAGACAGTTCGCTGTCGCCTGTCTCATAGAAGTCATGCTCACAGGCACTGACTATGAGTAACGACATGACTGCCGTTACCATAGTCAATAGTCTGTAGAAAGTCTTTCCGAACCAGTCCACGTTGTGTTATTTCTTAAAGGTGAGACGATTCAGAAGTGATTTAAATCTGCCGTTTTCAGATGACGCAGCAATGTAATTCTTTGCAGGATAAGCATACTGTGTCAACAGACAAGTGCGTAAGAACTTATCATCACGGTTCTCAATATCAATCTTTTCAATCTGACCATCGAGGTAAGTATTGAAGTTCTGATAGTCTTCCACTGTATAATACTCTTCGTAAACACGTGTATCCTGAATCATATCTAATGCTACGTAGTTGATAGGATAGAGTCTGTAGTTACTGTGGATTTGGTGATCGATATGTGCTGCAATCGTATCGAAGAGCTTGTTCTTTGGCAGTTCCTCATCTACTGTGTCAAGCCATTCATCAATACATGGCGCACATTTGTAGAAGATATGTCCCTTGTAGCCCTTGATACCTACTAACATACTCTCGAGATCGTCCTCTGCAGTCTTCTTCCAATAAGGTAAATCACGACGCAATTGATACTCACGTGCCTTGAGATAATCGCATGGATCGTACTCATAAGAGATAGCTAACGGCACGATGTGGAGCTGCTTCAGACGTTCGATGATAGTGCCTTCGCCGCCCATAGCCATCATCTTCAGGATCGCAGGTTGGGTAAGGTCGTTAGAATTCTTCGCTCTTCCTGTCGTTGAGCAATCCATACATTGTCATTCTTCTCAGCAATAGCGAAGTGGATATACTCTGACATGCGCTTGCTTGCACGGAGCATCTCAACCGAATGGAGGGCACGCTCTACGGTAAATGACTTGTTGATACGCACCAAGTCACGTACCCAATCCTGCGAAAGGAGGTTGTCGCCGATAGCAATCTCACAAGTAGTGGCAAAGCCAACATCCATGAGAAGCTTGTCGAGGAAAGCAGAATCGAGTACAATGTCGCGATGGTTGCTGACGAAGGTATAGCGTTTGCGTGTATCGATATTGACTGCATCCATGCTACAGCCTAAACTCAACTCCGTGACAAGACGCTGGAGGAAAGGGTAGCAGAATGTTTTTTGGAATTCAAGATTCGTCTTGCAAGCGTGCATCTTCTTTGCTATCGCCTCTGCTGGAACATCAGGGTAGAGATATGCCAGCACCTTTTGAAACTGCTTATCAGCAAGAATCCTATCATAGACTGCCGGTAGTTCTTCCGGCTCAAACGGACGGATAGGGTCAAACTCTGATGGTATTTTCATAATCGTAAAAATTAATTTGTTTCTATTTTATGTCTTATTGCATGTCCTAAGAACCTGCAATGATTAGTTCTATGCCCATTTCTTCAATCTTGTTGGCTACAAACTGTGGTATTTTAGCATCGGTAATGATGATGTCAACATCCTCAAGTCCACTAATCTTTGCGAATCCACGACGGCCAAACTTACTTGAATCAGCTAAGACAATGGTCTTCTGTGCAGCGTTCATCATACTTCTGTTCAGTTCAGCTTCACGCATGTCTGTTGTTGAGATACCAAAGTCAAGGTCGATACCATCCACCCCCAAGAAGAGTTTTGTAAACGAACAGCCACGCGGTATCTCCATGCTATATTGTCCGACAACCGACACACTGCTGTGGCGAACCATGCCACCAAGTTGGATAATGTCAATATTATCGTTGGCTGCTAAGGTCATTGTAGCTTGAAGACTGGCTGAAACAATCGTCAGTCTGCTCTCAGCATGGATATTACAAGCCAATGCATGGATGGTTGTTCCTGATGCAAGAATGATGGAATCGTCTTTCACAAGTAGCTTGACAGCCTCTGCTCCGATGAGTTGTTTCTCTTCCGCTTTTAGCTTTTCCTTCTCGTTTACTGAACGGTTGTTGGTAAACGGGTTGATAAGAATCGCCTTACCATGACTTCGATAGAGCTTTCCAGCCTTTTCAAGTTCGGTTAGGTCTTTACGTATCGTTACTAATGACACATCCAAGGAGGTTGCCAAATCGGAAACCAATACAGACTCCTGTGTCAGAAGCTGGTCGAGAATGGCATTTTGCCTGTCTTCTTTTGTCATATTTTGCATCGGTTTTTGGCAGCTTTCAGCAGATGTCTATCACGCTTTACCGTATAAGAATAGTTTTGTACAAATATAGTTAAAATAAATCAATGGCTAAAGATGAAGCCCCCGTTTAACAGAAGATTAACAATTGTTTACATCAGTCTGAGATGTATCTATGGCTGATTTATAGTTCTTCCGTTAAATGTGTAGATTGTTAGTAGAATGAGATTAATCCACATAAATCGTATGATTACCTTCAATTAGAAGGTTTTACAACTGAGGATAAACTACATGATAAATGTAAGTAGGTGCGATCTCTACCTGTCTTCTACAAACAACTTATTCCCATGCTATTATTTTTTTGTAAACTATTTTCGTGCAGTTCAAAACCAACACATGCTCTTTTGGCTTCTAAAAGACGCCCAATAGGCTTGCAAAAGATGCCCTTTAAGACGCTTACTAACGCCCTTTTGAAACCCAATTAAGCACCTTTTACGTTACTATTTTATAACTAACTGATTTTCTGTTGATTGCAAACCTGCTTCTTATATGCGTTTTTGCCGTTAGTTATAGATGTTTTATTTGAAATTATGTAATGATTTTTCAAATTCTTATCTACAAATTCTCGAAGTTTTAAAATGACAAGGTTTTCAGTGTTAGAGACTGACAATAGGATAGATAGTTGACAGCCTTAGCTATGTTTTTGTTTAATGAGTAACTTGACTCCTTCCGTTAAAGCAGTACGAAAAGCGTCCACACATTTAACGGAATGACCTGATTTATAGTACGTCTTACGATTTAATTTATGGCAAGAGGAGGATAAAAAGAAAGTTATTTTGGAAGAATAATTTATCAAATTACTTGTCATTCACGAACAAAGTGTTATCTTTGCAACATTATGAAGTACAGCATCATTGTTCCTGTTTTCAATCGTCCGGATGAGGTTGAAGAACTATTGGAGAGCCTGCTTAGCCAGGAGGAGAAGGATTTTGAGGTCGTTATCGTTGAAGACGGCTCACAGATTCCGTGTAAGGAGGTATGCGATAAGTACGCTGACAAGCTCGACCTGCATTATTATAGCAAAGAAAATTCGGGTCCAGGGCAGAGCCGTAACTATGGTGCTGAGCGTGCAAAAGGTGAGTATCTGCTCATTCTCGACTCCGATGTTGTACTTCCGAAGGGTTATATTCGTGCTGTGAGTGAGGAGCTAAAACGTGAACCAGCCGACGCTTTTGGTGGACCTGACTGTGCACATGAGTCTTTCACCGATACACAGAAGGCTATTTCTTATTCAATGACTTCGTTTTTTACGACGGGAGGAATACGTGGTGGTAAAAAGAAACTTGACAAGTTCTATCCTCGTTCATTTAATATGGGTATCCGTCGTGATGTCTATCAGGAATTGGGAGGTTTCTCAAAGATGCGTTTTGGAGAGGATATCGACTTCTCGATTCGTATCTTTAAGGCAGGAAAACGTTGTCGACTGTTCCCTGAGGCATGGGTTTGGCACAAGCGTCGTACGGACTTCCGCAAGTTCTGGAAGCAGGTTTACAATTCTGGTATCGCCCGAATCAACCTCTATAAGAAGTACCCTGAGTCGCTGAAACTTGTCCATCTCTTACCGATGGTATTCACTGTTGGAACGGCTTTATTGGTTTTGATGATTCTCTTTGGGCTCTTCTTGCAGTTATTCCCAATCATTAATGTCTTTGGAAGTCTCTTTGTCATGATGGGCTTAATGCCGCTGGTGCTATACAGTATCATTATCTGTGTGGATTCTGCTATGCAAAACAACAGTCTTAACATTGGTCTTCTCAGTATCGAAGCAGCCTTCATTCAACTTACCGGCTACGGTTGTGGCTTCATCAGTGCATGGTGGAAACGCTGCGTATGTGGCATGGATGAGTTTGCTGCATATGAGAAAAACTTCTATAAGTAATTCATAATTCATAATTCAAAAGCTATCTACAAAACCAAATCTACATTCTAAATAACAAACAATAGTGGTAATCACTCCCCTCACTTTGGGGGAGGGGCTGAGGGAGGGCCACTTCTTTACTATGGATAAACTATCTATTTCTCACTGGGCTGAGGCTGACCGCCCACGCGAAAAACTTGAAAGACTGGGGGCTGGTGCGCTCAGTGATGCTGAATTACTGGCTATTCTGATTGGTTCTGGTACACCAAAAGAGAGTGCGGTAGACCTAATGAAGCGTATTCTCAATGACTGTAATAATAATCTGAAAACACTTGGGAAACTTTCTATTCGCGACTTAGAGCAATACAAGGGCATCGGTTCGGCAAAGGCAATCACTATTCTTGCTGCTTGTGAATTAGGTAAAAGACGGCAGAAAGCGACAGTGGAAGAGGCACCGATACTCAATAGTGCTGAGAATATTTACCAGTTTATGCACACGACGATACAAGACCTTGATATCGAAGAAGGCTGGGTTTTAATGATGAAACAGAACTTCCGACTCATCGAAGCCAAGCGCATTTCGGTGGGTGGACTTACTATGGCACCCTGTCGATCTTCGTCTGATGATGAAGGAAGTGCTGCTAAAGAACACTACTGTTTTGGCGTTTTGTCATAATCACCCCAGTGGTAGTACGAACCCAAGTAGGGATGATGATATACTGACATCGCATATTCATAAGGCCTGCGAATTGCTGCATATTCATTTTGCAGACCATGTAATACTCACCGATGGAGGGTATTTCTCATATCGTGAGGAGGGAAAGTTATAGCTGAAAAGGCTCTGAAATGGCTCTGTTTTGTTACTCCGCACATATGGTGCTGATGCTTCGCACGTGTTGTGTTGATGCTCCGCACCAATGGTGTTGAGTACTAAATAGCATCTTCTGTATCATAAGAGGGAATTAAATCAGCCTTTCACTTCTTTTCTAAAGGCTCTATGCTCCACACAAGACCCGTGTGCCGCCAATAAGTAACACGTACTGTACGGTATTGTTCCAGCTCTTTAAAATGAGCATAGCTAATATTATGTTGTCTATCAGAAGACAGAGTGTCACCTTCCCATGTGATGGTATAGTCAGTAGGTCTCTTGTGATGCCTGTGTACTTCCAGTGAGAATGTTCCTTTGTAACTTCTTACATCATGTTCTATAAGGTCTAATGTCAGGTCGTATCCCCATATTCCATCAATAAAAATTAGAACAAGCCCCATCACCAAATACTTCAAACGAGAATACCATCGTTCTCTTTCTACGCATGTCACAGATAGCAAAATGCATATGCCATACACAGACTTAGAAAGAATTGGGATGATATGCAAGAATAAAGCCCCAATAGCCTTCTCTGGTATGAAGTCCAAAAGTAGCTGGGGATAAATATAAAGGATAAACTAACGTTAATAAATACATAGCTCATGCAAGAGCATATGAAAAACCCCTACGACACTGGCTGTCAAAGATTCTTTGCAATAGAGTCTTTTTATCATCAGCTTTTGTTTGGTTAGCTTTTCCACTGCCTTCCTGCGTAGCCTCCTTCAGAATATCTATCCATTCAGGACTATTAGGTTCAGCTGTATGGGTCCCAGTGGCATCCGTAAAAGTAATGTGTTCAGGCTTTCCGTCTTTATATTCGATGTTCCAACTGCGGATGTTGCTGGTTTTCTCCCAGCTGCAATCATCAGCTTTGAGTTTGTCAATATACTTTTTAGCCTCTAATAGTGTTACTCCTTTGCCGTTATGAACTAGTCGTACTGCTTCAATATCCTTTCCTTCACGTAGCAACTGTCGCACTTCTTCCTCGAGACTGTTCATCTTCCTTTTATTAATTTATCTGATGCAAATATACTACTTTCTGCATATAAACCCACAAAAGAACGTAACCTTTCCGCAATGAATTATTGTAATTATAGTTTTTAATTACTATCTTTGCAAATGATAGGTTACGCTTGACTATTCGAAAGCAAGTTTTTATAGTGTTTGCTGTGCCTGTCTTTGATAAAAGAATAATTCATTAAAAGAATCACTAATTATGACAATAGAAGAGAAAACAAAGATAGAAGAAAGAATCGTTGACGTGTTGAAGACCGTTTACGACCCAGAGATACCAGTGAATATCTATGATCTTGGTATGATTTACAAGATTGATGTAGATGACGAGGGCAACCTTGATATGGATATGACCTTCACTTCTCCATCTTGTCCTGCTGCAGATTTCATCCTTGAAGACGTACGTACAAAGGTGGAAAGTGTAGAAGGTGTCAAGACTGCTAACATCAACCTTGTCTTTGAGCCAGTATGGGATCAGAGCATGATGACCGAAGAGGCACGCGTTGAATTAGGCTTCGAGTAAAACTGTTTCCGCCCTCTTTTTCAATATGGCAGCTAAGTTTCTGTTTACTTGGGCTGTTTTGTCTCTGCCATTCTGTCCCTGCTTCTGAGGCATTGCCTCAGAATATAGGGAGTAATCATCACCCCTTACCACCCTTCACCCCTTACCCAATGACATGAAGAATATCTATTTCCTTTCCGATGCACACCTCGGTTCACTCGCTATAGAGCACCGTCGCACACATGAACGCCGCCTTGTACGCTTCTTGGATAGCATTAAGCATAAGGCTGCGGCAGTCTATTTGCTGGGCGATATGTTCGACTTTTGGAATGAATATAAGTATGTTGTTCCTAAAGGTTTTACTCGTTTCCTTGGTAAGATATCTGAATTAACGGATATGGGGGTGGAAGTTCATTTCTTTACTGGTAATCATGACCTCTGGACTTATGGCTATTTAGAAAAGGAGTGTGGCGTTATCCTTCACCGTAAACCGATAACAACTGAGATATACGATAAGGTGTTTTATCTTGCACATGGGGATGGGTTAGGTGACCCCGACCCAATGTTTCGTTTTCTGCGTAAGGTTTTTCATAATCGTTTCTGCCAACGATTACTCAACTTCTTTCACCCTTGGTGGGGAATGCAGTTAGGTTTGAATTGGGCTAAAAGGAGTAGATTGAAGCGTAAGGATGGGAAGGAAGTCCCCTATTTGGGAGAAGACAAGGAGTATCTTGTGCAATACACGAAGGAGTATATGTCCACACATAAAGATATAGATTATTATATTTATGGACATAGACATATTGAACTTGATCTCACCTTGTCGCGGAAAGCTCGTCTATTGATTCTTGGTGACTGGATATGGCAGTTCACTTACGCTGTTTTTTTCGATGGTGAACACATGTTCCTCGAAGAGTATGTTGAAGGTGAAAGCAAGCCTTAAGAAACGTAAAAATATCCTATTTGTAAAGACAAAATGGTATTTTTTGAGTATAAAAAGCAAAATTACGCAAAAGAATTTGGAGGTTACGAAACAAAAAGTGTAACTTTGCATTGTCTTTAAGAGGAATGGATAATGATTCATTACCGAGATAAGATGATAGTGGCTTTAGCCCTAAAATTTGATTTAAGACATTCATAATATAAAAATTAAAACTCAGGTTTGTAGATTAAGTTTAGTCAAAAGAAAGGTAGTTGTCGTGAGACAACTACCTTTCGCTTTTTATGGAGTTTTATCGCTGTTTGCCAGCGTAAGTATACAATTATAGGCGTTAATAGGTTTTTATGAGTACATAAAATCGCCTATAACGCCTATAACTATCTTTGTTACTTCTTCAAGTCTTTAACGAGTTCCTGCGTGTCACGTGCAATGACAATCTCCTCATCGGTAGGAACAAGAACCACTTTAACCTTTGAGTCATCGGTAGAGAGAATCTTTTCCTCACCACGACACATGTTGCGTTCTTTGTCAAGTTTAATACCAAGATACTCCATGTCCTGGCAAGCATCCCAACGAAGACCAGTCTGATTCTCACCAACGCCAGCTGTCCAAACGATGATATCAACGCCATTCATTGCAGCAGCATAAGCGCCAATGTACTTCTTAATACGATAAGTGTACATCTGCAATGCTAAATGAGCCATCTTATCACCTGCGTTGTCAGCGTTCTCAATGTCGCGCATATCAGAGCTGATACCTGTAATACCAAGTACTCCAGACTCCTTGTTCAGGAAGTCAGCCATCTCCTGTGGCTTCTTTCCGAGCTTCTCCATCAGATAGGTAACTGCTGAAGGATCGATATCACCAGAACGAGAACCCATCATCAAACCTGCCAATGGAGTCAGACCCATTGAGGTATCGATAACCTTACCACCCTTGATAGCAGCGATAGAGGCACCATTACCAATGTGGCAAGTGATAATCTTCTGTGTCTTAATGTCAACACCAAGTATCTCGCAAACACGGTGTGATACGTAGCGATGACTCGTACCGTGGAAGCCATAGCGGCGTACATGATACTTCTTGTAGAGATCGTAAGGTACTGCGTAGAGGTAAGCGTAGTCTGGCATTGTGCTGTGGAAAGCATTGTCGAATACAACTACCTGTGGAGTGTGAGGCATTAAAGCATCAACCGCACGTAAACCACGCAAGTGACCAGCGTTATGAACAGGTGCAAGGTCGATAAGACTCTCAATACCTGCCTCCACTTCCTTGGTTACGATGCAGCTCTTCTCAAAGAGGTCGCCACCCTGTACGACACGATGACCAACGGCATCAATCTCATCAAGGCTCTTAAGTGCGCCAAACTCTGGGTCGAGAAGCACCTTGAATACGAGTGCTACACCCTCCTTGTGGGTTGGAAGGTCAGCCATAATCTGCTTCTTCTCACCATTATCAAGTTTCACCTTGATGAATGCCTCATCGAGTCCGATACGCTCAACACCACCCTGAGCCAATACAGACTCATCTGCCATATCGTACAGTTTGTACTTAATGGAACTACTACCGCAGTTTAAAACTAATATCTTCATATAAAGAATTATTATTTTAGAAGGATGCTATAGGGGTTGTTTTATAAGCGTTTTATTCCTCTTTGCGGATTCCTAAAACGCTCTCAAAACCCCTAAATCATCATTTCCATTTCTACTATTATTTCTTAGAATCCTGTGCTTGGCAGGCTGTGATAGCTACCATATAATAGATATCATCAACACAACAACCACGAGAAAGATCGTTTACAGGACGTGCAATACCCTGGAGGATTGGGCCAATAGCCTTCGCACCACCAAGGCGTTCAACCAGTTTGTAGCCGATGTTACCAACTTCAAGGTTAGGAACAACAAGTACGTTTGCCTTACCTGCGATGTTAGAACCTGGTGCCTTCTTTGCTGCAACGGCAGGAACCAATGCTGCATCAGCCTGCAACTCACCATCAACCTTCAGTTCTGGGAACTTCTCCTTGGCAATCTTGTAGCCTCAACTACCTTATCAATGATATAAACACTCTTACCAGTCTCACGGTCCTTAGCATCCTGTGCAGAGCCCTTTGTTGAGAAGCTCAGCATAGCTACGTATGGATTCTGGAATCCAGCAACACTCTTTGCTGTCTCTGCAGTGGTATATGCAATCTGTGCCAATTGGTCAGCAGTTGGGTTTGGAGTAACAGCAACGTCGCCCATAACGACAATACCGTTCTCACCATACTGCTCTTCATGTGTAAGAATCAGCATAGCACCACTCACACAGCTGATACCTGGTGCACACTTAATAATCTGCAAAGCAGGACGAAGTGTGTCGCCAGTTGTAGAGAGGGCGCCAGAAATCTGTCCGTCAGCACCTCCTGTCTTGATAATCATGCAACCAAGGTAAAGATTGTTCTTGGTAACCAGTTCGCGAGCTTGCTCTAAAGTCATACCCTTTTTCTGGCGTAATTCAGCCAATTTCTCGGCATAGTCTTCGCTCTGTGGGTTATTCTCTGGGTCAACAATGGTAGCCTTGTCAATGTTCTTAAGCCCCCATTCTTCGGCAAGCTTATGGATGTTGGCTGGGTTTCCAATGAGGATCAGATTGGCGATGTCATCAGCTAACACTCTGTCAGCTGCCCTAAGGGTACGCTCCTCTTCTGCCTCGGGGAGCACGATACGTTGCTTATCGGCTTTAGCACGTGCAACGATTTGCTCTAATAAGTCCATATATGTCTTTTAAAATGTAATTATTATAAATTCTGTTTTTGCTATGCAAAGATAGCAAAAGAAAGTTGTAATTCCAAACATAATTATCGTTTTCTCCTATAAAATAGGTTTATACAGGTTGGTAATCATTTTCCATCTACTTTCGTCGTGAGTGTCTTCTATATATTATAGGGGCAAAATTGCCTTTTTCTTCCTATTTTTTAGCGATGTATTGACGTTCCGCACATATGGTGCTGATGCTCCGCACATGTGGTGCTGAGGGTAAACACCAATCGTACTGAGGGCTAAATGGTTCGTAATATTTCATTAGTTTGAGGGCAATTTGTTGTTCGGAAAGAGCTGTACTATCCAAATATGCGAATCAAATACTATCGGATAGCAACAAAAATGACCTACTCTTTGGGAGTCTTGAGTTTTCTGTATATCTTTGTATAATAAACAAAGCAGATAATGTTATGATTAAATTTCATGATGTAAAGACAACCGACCGTGAATTAATACAAAGCTATACGCTATGTGGTGATCGTATGAATTGCGATTTAAGCTTTGCGAATATTATTTCATGGCGTTTCTTATATAATACGCAAATAGCTGAGGTTGACGGTTTTTAGTGTTCCGCTTTTATACGGGGCATCATCTTGCCTATATGGCTCCAGTGTGGAAATGTAAGTGGGATGAGGCTATGCGTGAGCGTTTTGCAGCCGTTATCAGGCAGATGCGAGACGATGCAATCACCTTGGGTCATCCCTTCTTAATGTTGGGTGTTTGCTCTTATATGGTTAGTGTTTTGGAGGAAACTTTCCCAGACACTTTCTTTATAAAGCCCGATCGTGACCATTTTGATTACATCTACACCCGTGAAAAGTTGGCAACATTATCTGGTAAGAAACTTCAAGGCAAACGAAATCATTGTAATAAGTTCCGTAAGAGCTATCCAAACTATGAGTATCGTCCGCTTACAAAGGAGATGATACCCGAGTGTATCGCTGTAGAAGAGAACTGGAGGGCAGTCACAAAGGAGGATAACGAAGATACGGAAGAACTCTCTGAAGAACTTCGTTCTATGACACGTGTCTTCGATTTGTGGGATGAGATTGGTGCCATTGGTGGTACGATATGGGTTGATGGGAAGTTAATAGCCTTTACTTTCGGCTGTCCTATCACGGATAAGGTGTTCGATGTTTGTGTGGAAAAGGCTGATACTGCCTATGAAGGAGCCTTTTCTATTATCAATCAGGAGTTTGCACAGCACCTTCCAGAGCAGTATGAATATATGAATCGTGAGGAAGACCTTGGAATAGAAGGACTCCGTTATGCGAAACTTTCCTATAAACCAGACATTCTTTTAGAAAAGAGTGTTGTCATGGAGAAATATCCTTTGGCGCAGGAGGAAACACAAGAACAGATTAAAGAGGAGACCATCGCTTTGTGGCGTGACACCTTCCATGACGCAGAACCCTTTATTCAACTCTATTTCTCACGTGTCTTTAAGCCTGAATATAATATTATCTGTCAGGTCGATCAACATACAGTAGCTGCCCTTCAGGCCCTCCCTTATACAATGAAATATTATAATGAAGAGGTGCATACGGCTTATATTAGTGGTGTGAGTGTACGGGAAGAATACCGTAAGCAGAATATGGGTAACAACCTCATGTCGCAGGCTCACTTCCGTCTTTACCATAAGGATGTTGTCTTTGCATCGTTGATACCTGCTGAGGAATGGCTTTACGATTGGTATAGTCGTTGTGGTTATACACGTAACATTACTTGTACACCGCCTCCTGCTGATGTTGACAACATGGACTTTTCTACCTTCGATAGGTGGCAACGTGCAAAGGATTGTGTACTTTTACATGACGAAGAAGGTTTTGATATTATCAAGGAAGATTGTCGTATATCACAGTCTGTTGACCCAGATGCTTGCATAGAAACGAAGGATATCCCTGGAATGATTCGTATTATCAATGCTGAAAAGGCTTTGCAACTCTTTGCAAATCGCCATCCAGAGCATACGGAAAACATTCGTGTGTACAATGATTCGGATATCCCAATGAATAATATCTACTTCGAAATCAAGCATGGACACGTAGTCAGAACCAATCATCCTTTGCCAGATACCCGCTCATTAACGATTACTGAATTAGCTGACTATATCTTTAAGGATGATAACCTTGAGATGAATTTAATGCTTAACTAAGGTGTTGGGTGATGGGTGTTAGGTGTTGATGATGTGTTAAAGTTTGGCGCATCTGAGGGAACATGTTTTGTTTGGGTGTTGGGTGATGGTTGTTGGTTGTTAAGTGTTGGGTGATGGTTGTTGGTTGTTAAGTGTTGGGTGTTGATGAATACTATATTAGGTGTTGTGTATGGGTCTTGGTTGTTGATAATGTGTTAAAGTTTGGCGCATCTGAGGGAACATATTGGTAAATAAATTGGGTGTTAATGAATAGCAAGCTTATGACTATACATTAACACCTAAATCATATACCCTTTATAAGTATTCATCAACACCTAACACTCAACATCCATCACCTAATCATAGTATTCCTCAACACCTAACATTCAACACCTATCACCCATCACCTATCACCCATTCCCCATCTCTTTCGTCAAGATACTTTCCAATTGTTCGGCAGAAAGGCGGAGTTGGAACTCACCACGTAGGGCAACACTGATACGACCTGTTTCCTCTGATACGATGACAGCCAAGGCATCAGAGTCTTGCGAGATACCCATTGCAGCACGATGTCGCAAACCAAGTTCCTTTGGAATATCTTGCTTGTGGCTCACTGGAAGAATACAACCTGCAGCCTTGATACGACGTTTAGAGATAACCATCGCACCGTCATGAAGTGGAGAATTCTTAAAGAAGATGTTTTCAATGAGTCGTTGATCAATACGAGCATCAATCAAGTCGCCCGTCTCAACGATATCTTCTAACTTCACACCACGCTCAATAACAATCAGTGCACCGACCTTTCCACGGCTCATACTCATACAAGCCATAACGATAGGCATAATTGTTTCCTTGTCAACTTCTTCTTTGCTTCCTTTCTTGGTGAACAACTTCATAATGTTGTTTATCTTTCTGTGTGCACCAAGGCTATAAAGGAAGTGGCGTATGTCTTCTTGGAAGAGGACAATCAGACCGATGACTCCCACCGAAACGAGTTTGTCCATGATACTACCTAAGAGGCGCATCTCTAACACTTGGCTCACAATGAGCCACACGATAACGAATACCATAATACCGATAAAGATGTTCAGTGAGCGTGACTCCCTTCATCAATCGGTAAATATAGTAGAGCATCAGTGCTACCAGCACGATGTCAATTACATCTTTTATTCCAAATGGGAAAAACATAATAGTAAAGCAACTCCCTGTTTCACAATCGCGACTTCTGATAGTATGTTGAGTCGGTATGCTAATATTGGGTGAAGTATGGGTTATCTATTGGTTTATAAATAATGTGTTAAATAACGCTTATTGCTCAGCATTTTGGCGCATTGCTTCAACGATTTTCACCGCTTCAACAGCTGGACGAACGTCGTGAACACGGAGGATGTTGGCTCCTTTCATGAGGGCGATAGTGTTCAGGACCGTTGTACCATTAAGACTTTCATCTGCTGTTATGCCCAAAAGCTGATGAATCATACGCTTGCGGCTGATGCCAACGAGCAGGGGAAGTTCCATTACTTGCAGTCGTTCCATCACATTCAACAAGGTATAATTACCGTCTACTGCTCCTTTGCCAAAGCCAAAGCCTGGGTCGAGGATAATATCTTTCTGTCCTAAGGCGCGCAACTCTTGTACTTCACGTGAGAAATTGATGAGCATATCGTGTAGATTGGCTGCCGTAGACATTAATATATAAGGTGTACCTAATTCGGCGACAGTAGGGAACATCTCTGGGTCTTTACCTTCTTCAACATCGTTAATGATGTCGGCTCCAAACTCTTCAACGGTGCGGCGAGCTATTGAAGCATGAAAGGTATCAATAGAGATGATAGCTTCTGGCTCTGCTTCTCGGATGATAGGGAGCGCAAAAGCTAATCGATTCATTTCCTCTTCGGCACTGACAGGGTCACTGTCGGGACGAGTAGAGCAAGCTCCAACGTCAATAATCTTTGCCCCTTCAGCCACAATCTCATGCGCACGTTGGCGAATAGCCTCCTCTGTCTGTACCCGACTGCCGGCAAAGAAAGAGTCTGGTGTCACGTTCATGATACCCATAACGAGCGGATGACTCAAGTCGAGGAGCTGTCCCCTTACGTTGATAGTATAGTTAACGGGCTTCACGTCTGCCCCAAGGTTCATATTTTCCATATCCGCAAAGGTAATGCAAAAGTAGCATATACGTGAATTTTGAATTAAGAAATTTGATATAGTGGGGGAGACAGGGTAATCTTAAGACAGGGTAACAGGGGAGTAGGGGATGTGTTGAGACATAGTAACAGAAGAACAAAAGATTAGTAATAACATGGAATGGGACGTTATTTGTATATAAAATTTAACTTTATTGTGTTGCAGCTTAGTGGGTATTTTTGATATGATTAACAGGTAAGATACGAATTATTTTCATGAAAAATATTTCTTTTCATGAAGAAAAATATTTCTTGTCGTGAAAAATAATTCTTTTTTTGTTCATGAAAATAATTCGTGTTCGTTGTCTTACTGCTTTCAAAAAAACAGTTGTTAGGATGTTAGGATGCCATATTAATAATGTGAATTAACCCTTGATAATTAGATGTAAACATATTGTTGTAGACGAAGCTGAACTTATTTGTGGTTATAGTCTATCATTCTGACAGAGGTTTTAAGTAGTCAAAAAACTTTGATTTTACAAATTCTCTGTAGTGGTACATGACTCCCTCATAGTTATTTTCTTCGCTATGTCTGGCACTGGGGTGATAAGAGCATAGAATAACGGTAGTGGTTTTTGCCTCTTTATTAAAATGTACACATAAACTTTTATGTCCTTCAAACTCGTGAATTTCATCAGTCGGAAACATTCCTCTGACCGTAGCATATATTTCAGAATTAGTGCAAACAATGATGTTTGGCTTGAGTATTTCAACCTCTTTCTTTAGAAGATGTCCGTAAGTGTGAAGGTGGTGTCCCAGTACCTTTGTTGCTAATTTTGTGCTACCAGGTTGTTTTTTACATTCTACAAAAGCAAAAGGTTGTGTGTTGAAAAACTCTTTCTGTTTATCAAAGTGCATCTTTATTTCTGATAGCCACCACTGTTCTTCCTCATCTCTGTTTACCTTAGAAAGTCCCCAATGTAGATTAGCTATGCGACATAGGAATTGAATTTCTAAATTGCGGTTCTTGCTTTTTAGTTTACGTTTGTTTTCAGAGTCATCTGGCACATCCTTAAGCCAGAAACGAGTGTCATCATTTGTTTTTGAAGGTTGGTCTTTTAGTAAGAATAGAATACGTCTATCAGATTTCTCCCAGCTATTGTATAGTTCCTCCTTTGACACGTTATTTTTCCACATAATCCCATCACATGTAAAGATTGGTTCTCCATTTGTGTCAAGTAAAGGGGCTTCTTCCTTTTCTTTAAGTTCTGCTTTCCATTTAGGGAAAACTTCTTTGTCAAGGCGTAGGTTGTAGTCTTCCATTTTGTATAGGTTTATTAATCTGTTTAAATGTTTATCTCTGTGATAATTGAATGCTCTTTATGTAATCTATCTATATGTACAGTAGGCAAGGTGTTTCAATAAATCTAATCTTGCTGTCACTGCTATCACATGAAATCATTGCTTAACTTGTTAGTTTACAGTAGGGTTAAATGAAATGTTAAAAGTGACAGCAAATTAAACAAAACTATTCTTGTAAGATACTTAATTGCTTTTCTCTCTTTAGAAAGTCTTTAGCACTCTATATATAGGAAGAAAAAATAGGATATGCCAGCCACCTGACACATCCTATATTATATAATGTTTAATGATAGTCTGTCTGTTGACAGGCAGGACTTAGGCGTTTACACGACCCAAGTAGCTACCATCGCGAGTGTCAATCTGGATAACCTCACCCTCATTGATGAAGAGAGGAACACGAACAACAGCACCAGTCTCAAGCGTAGCAGGCTTTGTTGCGTTTGTTGCAGTGTTACCCTTTACACCTGGCTCGCTGTGTGTAATTGTCAAAGTAGTCTTAACAGGCATCTCAGCGAGGAGGATTGTACCGTCAGAAGTATCTGTAACAACTTCTACAACGTCACCTTCCTTCATGTAGTCAGAACCAGTGATCTGGTGCTTAGAGATAGGAATCTGCTCGAAAGTCTCCTGATTCATGAAGATGTAACCAGTTGAATCCTCATAGAGGTACTGATAAGGACGACGCTCAACACGAACATCCTCAAGCTTGAAACCAACCTGGAAGGTACGCTCAAGCACACGGCCGTCAGCAACATTCTTCAACTTTGTGATCATAACGGTGTTACCCTTGCCTGGCTTACGGTGCTGGAAGTCGATGCAAGTCCAAATTTTACCATCAAGACGAATACATGTTCCAATCTTGATTTCCTGTGAATTAATCATAATCTGTTAATATCTAATTTATTATTTTTATACGTTGATATCTCACTAATGCGGTGCAAAGTTACAGAAAATATGGAAAAAAACATAAATAAAGGGCGTAAAAATCATTGTTTTCTTGGTTAATTCAAAAAGATTAAGTAATTTTGCAGCCCATAATGGCAGGTTTTATCCTGTTGCTCTTATAATTTGCATAATAACAATAAAATAGGATAAGAAAATGAAAAGAACATTTCAGCCGCACAACCGTCGTCGTGTAAACAAGCACGGTTTCCGCGAGAGAATGGCAACAAAAAACGGCCGTCGTGTATTGGCTGCTCGTCGTGCCAAGGGTCGTAAGAAGTTAACTGTTTCTGACGAACATCACGGAAAGTAAAAAGTACGCTGTTTCCCTTAGAGGGAATTAGTGTGAAAACGGAAAGAAGTAGAGACTATTCTTTGCTTCTTTCCGTTTTTTTATCTACCTTTGCCAAGTATAATGTTTAGTTGATGGGTTGACGAGTTGACTGGTTGACAAGTTATATGCTAATATTAGGAGTTGACAGGTTAACAGGTTAACAAGTTGACAAATTAGAAGAAAAATAAACAAGTTGAATGACAGCAAGAGAATTCTTCCATAAATTTAATAGCACATATATCTGGGGTAATATCCTGGCTATTGTTATTCTTGTGTCGATGCTGTGTATAGGAGTTAGGTTTGGACTTGACTACTACACGCTCCATGGTGAGTCTATCGTTGTGCCAAATGTGATTCATAAGCAGTATGATGAGGCTGTGGATATTATGGGTAAGGTCGGACTGACGATTGAGGTGACGGATACAGGATATGTGAAGGAGCTTCCTCCAGACTGTATTCTTGAGCAGTCACCAGTTGGTGGTAAGCGTATTAAATCTACTCACGTAGTTTATGTAACCATCAATGCGGCAAGTGCTCCATCACTTGTAATCCCTGATATTATTGACAATAACTCACTTCGAGAGGCGCAGGCGCAGTTGCTCTCTATGGGTTTCAAGGTGGGTGAACCAGAATATATACCAGGCGAGAAAGACTGGATTTATGGTATCTTAGTCAATGGTAAGCATGTTCAAGTAGGCGACCGTGTTCCATCAGATGCTGTGATTGTGTTGCAGGTGGGTGATGGTACGCGTCAGATTTCTGATACATCAGGTTTGAAGGAGCCTGAATATGAAGAAGTAGAAGTCGTAGAGAAGGTTCCTAAGTACGATGAGGTTGAGGAATATGTGGAAGTACCAGTTGACGAGAATGGCAACGAGATAAAAGATGGACATGGAAAGACGAACGCTGGTAGTTCGGGTTCTTCTTCACAGTCGGGCTTGCCTGCTGATCCATCTTCGGTTAGACCAAAAGAATAAAGTGCAATGATGACAGAAGAAGAGACGATATTTGACGATGAACTTAACGACGACTTCCTTCCCACTGCGTCTAACGAGGGGGGGAGAAGGAGAGTTGTATGAGCACTTCCGTGTCATTGTTGATAAAGGGCAGGAGCCAGTTCGTATTGATAAGTTCCTCTTTGAACGAATGCAGCACTCCAGTCGTAATCGTATTCAGAAGGCTGCTGATGCGGGCTATATCCATGTGAATAATGCGCCAGTGAAGAGTAATTATAAGGTACGTCCAGAAGATGTTATTACCTTGATGCTCAACCGCCCGAAGCATGACAATACGATAGAAGCTGAGGATATACCTTTAGATGTTGTCTATGAAGACGATGTTCTGATGGTTGTCAATAAGCCCGCGGGTCTTGTTGTACATCCAGGAGCAGGTAATTTTCATGGTACACTGATTAATGCTATTGCTTGGCACTTGAAAGATATGCCTTCCTTTGACCCTAATGACCCAGAGGTTGGATTGGTACATAGAATAGATAAGGATACGAGTGGGCTCTTGGTGATTGCGAAAACACCTGATGCTAAAACGGCATTGGGTAAGCAATTCTTCAATAAGACAACCCATCGCAGCTATAATGCTATCGTTTGGGGGAACATGACAGAAGATGAAGGGCGCATTGAAGGGAACATTGCACGTGATCCGAAAGACAGATTACGCATGACGGTATTCCCTCCAGACTCAGAGATTGGTAAGCCTGCAGTTACACACTATCGTGTCATTGAACGTTTCGGTTATACAACACTCATCGAATGTATCCTTGAGACAGGGCGTACTCATCAGATTCGTGCACACATGAAATATATTGGACACCCTTTGTTTGGTGATGAGCGTTATGGTGGAACAGAGATTCTGCGTGGTCAGCGGTCAAGTACTTACAAGGCTTTATCCGTAATTGTCTTGCACTCTGCAACCGTCAAGCACTTCATGCACGAACCTTAGGCTTTGTTCATCCCGTTACAGGTGAGCAGATGGACTTTACCAGTGAACTGCCTGCCGATCTTTCTGCACTGATTGAAAAGTGGAGAGGTTTTGTAAATGGACGAGCTGACGAGGTTGTCAGTTGACAAGTTGGCAAGGGAATGAGCTGACAAGGCACTTGATTATTGGTGCTAAGGTTTGTTGGAAAAGTAGTACATTCAAATAAAAAGAAATAAATAATATCCCGCATAAGCCTCCGAAGACATTTAAAAGATAGCTCTTAGTGAGGGAGATGAGGGAATAAAACATAAAAAAGACACAATGAAAGATTCAAAGCGTACAATCGCTATCGTCTGTGGTGGCGATTCTTCAGAACATGATGTTTCTATGCGTTCAGGACAGGGATTATACTCTTTCTTTGACAAGGAGCGTTACAATATATATATAGTTGATGTAAAGGGTATCGATTGGAATGTAGAATTGCCTGATGGTAGTTTGGCACCAATTGATAAGAATGACTTCTCATTTGTTATGAACGGTGAGCGTGTAGAATTCGATTATGCTTATATTACAATCCATGGTCAGCCTGGTGAGAACGGTGTGATGCAAGGTTACTTTGATCTTATCCAAATACCATACTCAACAGGCGGCGTGTTGGTTGAGGCATTGACCTTTGATAAGTATGTTCTTAACAACTATCTGCGTGGCTTTGGAATCAAGGTTGCCGATAGTATTCTGCTTCGTCGTGGTGAAGAATATGATGAGGCTGAGATTGAAAAGCGACTTGGCATGCCTTGCTTTGTGAAGCCAGCGGCTGATGGTAGTAGCTTTGGTGTATCAAAGGTGAAGAATATTGACCAGCTTGCACCAGCTCTTCGTGTTGCTTTTATGCAGAGCGATGAGGTTATGATTGAGGCTTTCATGGATGGTATGGAAATCTCTCAGGGTGTTTATAAGACAAAGGATAAGGCGGTTGTCTTCCCAGCTACTGAGGTTGTGACAAGCAATGAGTTCTTTGACTATAACGCTAAGTACAATGGTCAGGTAGAGGAGATTACACCTGCTCGTATGTCAGATGAGACCGCTAAGCGTGTTGCAGCTGAGACAAGTCGTATCTATGATATTCTGCATGCTAATGGTATCATTCGTATCGACTATATTATCTCAAAGGATAAGGAAGGTAAGGATGTTATCAATATGCTTGAAATCAATACCACACCAGGTATGACCGTCACCAGCTTTATTCCACAGCAGGTACGTGCAGCAGGCTTAGATATTAAGAACGTTCTGAGTGATATTGTTGAGAATCAATTTAAGTAAACTGACAGAATAAGTCTTTCGGAAAAGTAAAAGAGGGTATCAGAATTGCCATCGTTTTTATGACAGGCTTCTGATACCCTCTCTTTTTATGTTCGTTCGGTGATTAGTTGCGAACTATTGTTATTATCTTCTGCGAGTAGTTGCTGGACGCTTACCAACTGGACGCTTGCCAACAGGCTTCTTACCAACATTCTTCTTTGCTGCTGGGCGATTACCAACTGTTCTCTTATTAGAAGACTGAGCGTTAGAAGTCTGCTTGGTTGTAACAGGCTCTTCGTGTACAATTCTTTCAGGCATCTTATTCTCTGGACGAGCAAAACCATCTTTCTCAGCACGCTTACTCATAGTCTTGATACGCTTGTCGAGGTCAGGGTGTGATGAGAACATACGCTGCCACTTGCTATCTTTTTGGACACCAGCATCCTCTTCTAATTTCTTGAGACGTTCGAATGCAAGTGCCATAGCCCAAGGGTTCTTACCATTCTTCTTAAGGAATTCGTAGCCATAACCATCAGCCTTGCTCTCCTGCTTCTGTGAGTAGGTGGCATTGAGGAGTGACTCTCCAAGGCTACCGAGCTGTGACTCGCTTAGTGCAGCAGCAGCTCCATTGGTTGATGCGATTCCATCTTTCAAAGCAGAGGTTAGCAATGCGGTACGGAAACCTTTCTTAGAGTCCTTATGTGCGACGTGTCCAAGTTCATGACCGATAACACCTAATAGCTCTTCATCAGTCATTGCATCCATCAAAGAAGAGAACACACGTACGCTACCATCTGGGCAAGCGAAAGCGTTTACGTCAGTAACATAATATACTTTAAAGTTCAAAGGAATACCTTCAACCGATGTCAGTCCCTGAGTGAGTCTGTTCAGACGCTTTGTGTAAGGACTTTTTGCATCACAAACATGGTTGTGCTCATCCATCCACGCTATATACTCTTTTACGTATTTTGCCATGTCGGCATCTGTTAATGTGGCTGCTTTAAGAACTTTTGTGGCACCTCCTGCAGCTTTACCAATATTGAACTGAGCCTTCATAGGTAAGGTTCCTAAGAGGAGGAAGGCGCTCATACATACGCCGTAGATACTTTTTCTCATAAGAAATTGTTTTATTAATGATAACTTTCACTTGCAAATTTATATATAATTTTTTAAATTTTCAAGACTGCTTTCCCTTTTCTATTGTTAGTAATTAGTATTTTAATGTCTCCTCTTACTATTAATTATAACGGCAATAAGTAATTTGATATACCATCTTTTGTTGTTGTGTTGAGGCTTAACACAGATTGTGTTGGCGCTTAGCACTAATGGTGCGGAGCACTCAATACTATGCTATAGGTACTTAGAAAGGGTGTTATTTGGGTTAAAAGCGATGTTAACTTCTATAAGGTAATACTATTCTCATAAATCTTACTCGGTAGAAATCTTCATCAATAAAAATAGAAATGTTCATTAATAAAAAAGGACAACCCGATTGGATTGTCCTTGTATGTTTGAATCTTCCTTTATTAGTTTCGGTTGTTTCCGAGGAAACGGAGGAGATAAAGGAAGAGGTTGATAAAGTCAAGATAAAGACTCAATGAACCAAGAAGTGCAACCTTCTGTGCTCCCTCGCCGGCATCTGGTGCCATTCGCAAGTTTGTTTAATCTTCTGTGCATCCCAAGCGGTAAGACCTGTGAAGACAAGAACACCAATGCCACTAACAATCAAGTCGAACATTGTACTCTTTAAGAAGATGTTTACCAATCCTGCGATGATAAGACCAATCAGTGCCATAAAGAGTATACCGCCCATCTTGGTTAAATCCTTCTTTGTTGTAGAACCTATCAAAGCCATAGCTCCGAAAGTTCCTGCTGTAATAAAGAAGGTTTTAGCGATGGCTGCTGAAGAAAAGGCAGCGAAAATCCAACCTAATGTCAGTCCGTTGAGGGCAGCAAAGGCAATGAACCATATTGTTGCAGCAACGAGTGACAGTCTATCGATGCGTGAAGAAAGGTACCATACAATACCTACTTCAACCAAGCCTGCCACAAGCAGTGGACCGCGTCCCATATAGAGGAATTGGATGAGGGCAGGAGAATTGCCAGCACCATAGGCAATAACGCCAGTGATAGCAAGTGCCATAGCCATCCATACATATACCTTACGCATGAGTGATGGAAATACACGTGACATCTCTAAGTCGCGCTCTTGGCTACTTGTCACGTTTGTGAAATTGTCAAAATTCATATTCATAATCTTTCTTTGTTTGTTATCTGTTCTCTATTGCCACCATACTTTTGGCTCTGTGGCATAACTGTTTTATATTTGTTTGTTATGCAAATGCTATGCGATTTAATTGCAAATATAAAGGAAAGATTGGACACTGACAAATATAAAGTTGGTTTTTTTGATTAATTTTATAATATTTAATTGGAGATAAACCTTTGTCTGATTTTTATATGCTTTATGCATGATAATTGGTATATTAATACTTTATTTTGTATTTTTATTGTATTTTTATTTGCATAAATAGAAATATTTGCATACTTTTGCAAGCGAATCAGAATATATATACAGTTATGAAGGTAAAAAACAGTAGACTTGAAGCATTGAAGATGTTAATTTCAAGTATGGAACTTAGTTCCCAAGAAGAAGTATTAAAGGAATTAGAGAAAGAAGGATTCAAACTGACTCAAGCAACATTGAGTCGTGATCTCAAGCAGTTGAAAGTGGCAAAGGCGGCTTCTATGAACGGAAAGTATGTATATGTTCTGCCAAATGAGACAATGTATCGTCGTGTGACGACTCCTCGTAAAGCAACGGAGATGATGCAGCGAAGTGGGTATATCTCGGTAAATATCTCGGGGCAGTTGGCTATTGTTAAGACACGTCCAGGTTATGCCAGTGCGCTTGCATACGATATTGATAACTCTGATTCATCTTATATATTAGGTTCAATTGCGGGCGATGATACTATCTTCATTGCGCTTCGTGAGGGTGCTTCGCGTGGTCAAGTGTTAGAGGCATTGTCGTATGTAATTCCTGAGATTGGATAGGAATCGTGCGTACTTACATCAAGTATCAACTTTTGATATTAATATATTAAGGTGTAAGTCTTTAAAAAACTCGTTTTATAAATTCTATAGAAGTGGATTTATGAAACGAGTTTTTTGTATGTTTTATTCCCAATGTTTCCTTTTCTTTGTAGGATAAGTTATTTGTAATTATTGCTATCTAAATTTGATATTTATATGCACAACTCACCTATAGGTGTGTATAATTTTGTTTATTTAATATGCAAATTACTGAAAAGTTATCACTTTTCGATGTGTATTTGATTTTATTTCTTACTTTGCGAAGAATAAAGTTGTATATAGGATTATGGAAGAAGCGATAAAGTTAATAGGCGAAAGATTAAAAGGCTTACGTGAGTCTTTGGATATCTCAGTAGAAGAAATGGCAGAAACCTGTGGTGTCACGGATGAGAAATATCTAAAAATGGAAGCAGGAGAGAGCGACTTGTCGGTTAGTAGACTATATAAGTTGTCTCAAAAGTATGGTATTGCGTTGGATGCTTTGATGTTTGGTGAGGAGCCACACATGTGTTCTTATTTCCTTACACGTAGGGGGAAGGGTATGAGCGTAGAGCGTAAGTATGCCTATAAATATCAGAGTTTAGCAAGCGGATTCAGTGGTCGTAGGGCGGATCCCTTCCTTGTAACGGTAGAGCCAAAGCCTGAAGATGCCCCTGTAAATATGGATATACACCCTGGACAAGAGTTTAATATGGTTTGGGAAGGGCGTATGGATCTGCGAATAGGCGATAAGAAATTTATTTTAGAACCAGGCGATTGTATTTATTTTGATGCTAATCAGCCCCATTGTATGCGCGCTTTGGACAATATGCCAATGCGCTTCTTGGCGATTATATTTTAGTTTATTCATTGTCTCTAAGAATAGTATAACGATGGATTATCGTGCAACTTAGGGTAGGGTATAGTCTTTTAATATGTTTATTTATGTGATATAGAGAGATCTATAAACCATAATGTTAAATCAGAATAACAATATGATAGAAAGATATTTAACACAAACACATTTTACTTCAGAGGAAGATTTTCGTGACAACCTACATTTCGTAGTTCCTGAAACGTTTAACTTTGCTTACGATGTTATGGATGAGTGGGCAAAGGTTGCACCAGATAAGTTAGCTTTGCTGTGGACCAGTGAACGTGGAGAGGAGTTGAGGGCAACGTATGCCGAGTTTAAAGAGCAAACCGACCAGGCAGCAGCTTACTTCCTTAGTCTTGGTATTCGACGTGGAGACAAGGTTATGCTGATATTGAAACGTCATTATCAATGGTGGATTTCGATGATGGCGCTGTGCAAGATAGGTGCTGTGGCAATTCCTGCAACCCATATGTTGACGGCAAGTGATATCGTTTATCGAAATCAGCGTGCGTCTGTAAAAGCTATAATATGTGTCAATGATGAATATGTGACTACGCAGGTTCGAGAGGCTATGTCCGAGAGTCCAACGGTAGAGGTTCTTGTTGCTGTTAACTCATTGGCACAGAAGGGTTGCCCTGTAGCAGAGGGATTTCATGATTGGTTTGCTGAATGGGAGAATGCTCCAACCTTCGTTCGCCCTGAGAATGTGAATGTAAATGAAGATACGATGTTGATGTATTTCACAAGTGGTACCAGCGGTGAACCGAAGATGGTGGCGCATGATCATCTCTATGCGTTAGGACATTTAGTAACAGGTGTTTTCTGGCATAACCTTGATGAGGATAGTATCCATCTAACTGTGGCTGACACGGGATGGGGAAAGGCTGTGTGGGGTAAACTTTACGGACAATGGTTTGCGGGTGCAACGGTCTTCGTATATGATCATGAGAAATTTTTCGGCAGAGAAGATTATGCGTATGATGGAGAAATATCGTATTACTTCGTTCTGCGCACCTCCAACTATCTACCGTTTTATGTTGCAAGAGGATTTCTCGCAGTATAATCTTTCTGCACTGAAGTATTGCACTACGGCTGGAGAAGCTCTTGAACCAGTTGTCTTCCAGAAGTTTTATGAGCTTGTGGGAGTCAAGATGATGGAAGGTTTTGGACAAACGGAAACGACAATGACTTTGGGCACTTTCCCTTGGGTTAAACCTAAGCCAGGCAGTATGGGTAAACCGAATCCGCAGTATGATGTTAAGTTATTGAAGTCGGACGGTTCTCCGTGTGAAGATGGTGAAAAGGGTGAAATCTGTATAGATACCAGTGCGGGGAAGTCAATAGGACTTTTTAAGGGATATTATCGTGACCTTGAATTGACTGAGAAAGTTTGGCATGATAATCTTTATCATACTGGTGATTTGGCATGGCGTGATGAAGAAGGATATTATTGGTTTGTAGGTCGTGCTGATGATGTTATAAAGAGTTCGGGTTATCGTATTGGGCCATTTGAGGTAGAGAGTGCACTGATGACTCATCCTGCAGTTGTTGAGTGTGCAGTAACGGGTGTGCCGGATGAGATACGTGGTATGATTGTAAAGGCAACTGTTGTCCTTGCCAATGATTGGAAGGGTAAGGCTGATGATGCATTTGTGAAGGAATTGCAAAATCATGTGAAGCGTGTGACAGCTCCCTACAAGTATCCACGTATCATAGAATTTGTTGATGCGTTACCGAAAACAATTTCTGGAAAGATTCGACGTGTGGAAATTCGTGAACGTGATAAGCAGTAGATAGATTCGTTTTCTTTTTAAGCATGTCCTTATATTATATAATGTGTAGTGCATAGTTTGGGGCTTTAAAATGTGGTATAAAGAAGAAAAATGCAATTTTTTGAAAGTTTTTCTTCAAAACATTTGGTGGGGACAGAATTTCTGTATACCTTTGCACTCGCTTTACAAAACAAGCCACCTGGCGAGTTACTTAAAGCAGTAAAGAAAGAGTTCTTTGAAAAGATTTACATAAACAGAGAAGTAGTACAAGAAGCGTCTGTTTGGTTTTATATCAAATGGATGGGTAAAAGAAACGAACCGATCAATTCATTGTCCCTGCTTTTGAGACATTGTCTCAAAACAATTAAGGAACAAGCGAAAAGGTGCTTTTTACTTGATACTTTTAGGATAAGCGTTCTGAAACAGAGATTACTCGGTGGAGTGCTTGGGGAATATTGGTATTCATTATCACTTATCACCTATCACTTATCACCAAAACATATTTTACAATGGAGAGTTTGATCCTGGCTCAGGATGAACGCTAGCTACAGGCTTAACACATGCAAGTCGAGGGGAAACGGCATTGAGTGCTTGCACTCTTTGGACGTCGACCGGCGCACGGGTGAGTAACGCGTATCCAACCTTCCCATTACTGTGGGATAACCTGCCGAAAGGCAGACTAATACCGCATAGTCTTCGATGACGGCATCAGATTTGAAGTAAAGATTTATCGGTAATGGATGGGGATGCGTCTGATTAGCTTGTTGGCGGGGTAACGGCCCACCAAGGCAACGATCAGTAGGGGTTCTGAGAGGAAGGTCCCCACATTGGAACTGAGACACGGTCCAAAACTCCTACGGGAGGCAGCAGTGAGGAATATTGGTCAATGGACGGAAGTCTGAACCAGCCAAGTAGCGTGCAGGAAGACGGCCCTATGGGTTGTAAACTGCTTTTTGTATGGGGATAAAGTTAGGGACGTGTCCCTATTTGCAGGTACCATACGAATAAGGACCGCTAATTCCGTGCCAGCAGCCGCGGTAATACGGAAGGTCCAGGCGTTATCCGGATTTATTGGGTTTAAAGGGAGCGTAGGCTGGAGATTAAGTGTGTTGTGAAATGTAGACGCTCAACGTCTGAATTGCAGCGCATACTGGTTTCCTGAGTACGCACAACGTTGGCGGAATTCGTCGTGTAGCGGTGAAATGCTTAGATATGACGAAGAACTCCGATTGCGAAGGCAGCTGACGGGAGCGCAACTGACGCTTAAGCTCGAAGGTGCGGGTATCAAACAGGATTAGATACCCTGGTAGTCCGCACAGTAAACGATGGATGCCCGCTGTTGGTACCTGGTATCAGCGGCTAAGCGAAAGCATTAAGCATCCCACCTGGGGAGTACGCCGGCAACGGTGAAACTCAAGGAATTGACGGGGGCCCGCACAAGCGGAGGAACATGTGGTTTAATTCGATGATACGCGAGGAACCTTACCCGGGCTTGAATTGCAGAGGAAGGATTTAGAGATAATGACGCCCTTCGGGGTCTCTGTGAAGGTGCTGCATGGTTGTCGTCAGCTCGTGCCGTGAGGTGTCGGCTTAAGTGCCATAACGAGCGCAACCCCTCTCTTCAGTTGCCATCAGGTTAAGCTGGGCACTCTGGAGACACTGCCACCGTAAGGTGTGAGGAAGGTGGGGATGACGTCAAATCAGCACGGCCCTTACGTCCGGGGCTACACACGTGTTACAATGGCCGGTACAGAGGGACGGTGTAATGCAAATTGCATCCAATCTTGAAAGCCGGTCCCAGTTCGGACTGGGGTCTGCAACCCGACCCCACGAAGCTGGATTCGCTAGTAATCGCGCATCAGCCATGGCGCGGTGAATACGTTCCCGGGCCTTGTACACACCGCCCGTCAAGCCATGAAAGCCGGGGGTGCCTGAAGTCCGTGACCGCAAGGATCGGCCTAGGGCAAAACTGGTGATTGGGGCTAAGTCGTAACAAGGTAGCCGTACCGGAAGGTGCGGCTGGAACACCTCCTTTCTGGAGAGTTCGCTTATTAGTTGATTTAGTTGATAAGTATTTAAGTATACAAGTCAACAGGTTAACGGTAATCAAGAAAATAAAAGAACCTTTGGTTCGTTTTTCTTCTTGTACTCACTGCACTCTGTATTATATAAATGTAGGAGTTTAGAGTTTAAGGCTCACATAAAGGTTCAAGCCCTTATCCTCCACCACGCTGTCCACGCTTCTGAGGCAGTGCCTCAGAACACATAGAGCAACAGCATAAGATCTTTGACATATTGACACAAGCAAGACTGTAATGTAGAACTATTCTTTCTATAATGGGAAGAATTAGCATTCTAATTATTGAAGAAAAAACTTCAAATTCTTTAGAATCACACAACAGCTGAAAGTATGAGCTACATTCTTTGTAAGTAATTACATAGAAGGCGAAGAAAGTAAGAAAGGGCGCATGGCGGATGCCTTGGCTCACGGAGGCGATGAAGGACGTGATAAGCTGCGATAAGCCTTGGGTAGGTGCAAATAACCTTTGATCCAAGGATTTCCGAATGGGACAACCCAGCAGGTTGAAGACCTGTTATCACTACAGACGTAGTGAGGCGAACGAAGGGAACTGAAACATCTTAGTACCTTTAGGAAGAGAAAATAAATAATGATTCCCCTAGTAGTGGCGAGCGAACGGGGAACAGCCCAAACCTGCTTTGTGGCAACGCTTAGCAGGGGTTGTAGGACCACGCTGTCGTACTTAGATTGTGAGAAGAATGTTCTGGAAAGAACAATCATAGAGGGTGATAATCCCGTATTCGAAGCATGACGAGACGTAGTGGTATCCTGAGTAACGCGGAACACGTGAAATTCTGCGCGAATCTGCCGGGACCATCCGGTAAGGCTAAATACTCCCGTGAGACCGATAGTGAACGAGTACTGTGAAGGAAAGGTGAAAAGCACTCCGATGAGGAGAGTGAAATAGTTCCTGAAACCATGCGCCTACAAGCGGTCGGAGCCGCGTAAGCGGTGACGGCGTGCCTTTTGCATAATGAACCTACGAGTTACCATGTCTGGCAAGGATAAGCGTCATGAGACGCGCATCCGCAGTGAAAGCGAGCCTGAATAGGGCGTCGAGTCAGATGGGGTAGACGCGAAACCAAGTGATCTACACTTGCCCAGGTTGAAGTCCGGGTAACACCGGATGGAGGACCGCACGGATAAGCGTTGAAAAGCTTCCCGATGAGGTGAGTGTAGGAGTGAAAGGCCAATCAAACTTGGAGATAGCTCGTACTCCCCGAAAGGCATTTAGGTGCCGCGTGCGGCGATATCCATAAGAGGTAGAGCGACCGATAGGTCAAGAGGGCTTCACCGCCTATCGAGACCTGACGAACTCCGAATGCTTATGGACTGCAGCCGTGCAGTAAGGGGGCGGGTGCTAAGGTCCGTCCCCGAGAGGAGAAGAATCCAGACCGCCGTCTAAGGTCCCGAAATTCTGTCTAAGTTAGTCTAACGAAGTCTGGTCCCCGTGACAGCTAGGATGTTGGCTTGGAAGCAGCCATTCATTCAAAGAGTGCGTAACAGCTCACTAGTCGAGGGTCCGGGCATGGATAATAATCGGGTATAAGTCAGATACCGAAGGCGCGGGATAGTAATGTATATTAAAAGTATCGGTAGGGGAGCATTCCATCGGCGTTGAATGGTGAGGGTAACCGATCCTGGAGCTTATGGAAAAGCAAATGTAGGTATAAGTAACGATAAAAAGGGTGAGATTCCCTTTCGCCGAAAGACCGAGGTTTCCCGGGCGATGCCAATCAGCCCGGGGTTAGTCGGGTCCCTAAGTCTCAGCCGAACGGCGAAGGCGATGGCAGATGCGGTTAATATTCCGCAACTCGCATATACAGTGATGTGGAGACGGAGCAGTGACACTGCCGCGCCCCTGACGGAATAGGGCGTTTAAGTGCGTAGGCTATGAGGGAGGCAGGCAAATCCACCTTCCGAGCTGAACCATGAAAGTACAGGTAATCCTTCGGGATAACTTGAGTGCAGGTAATCATACTTCCGAGAAAATCCGCTAAACTTAATGTATCTGCGACCCGTACCGCAAACGGACACACGTGGTCGGGTAGAATATACTAAGGCGTTGAGAGATTCATGGTTAAGGAACTAGGCAAATTGACCCCGTAACTTCGGGATAAGGGGTCCCTCATAGCAATATGAGGCGCAGAGAATCGGTCCAGGCAACTGTTTAACAAAAAAACACAGGGCTGTGCAAACTCGAAAGATGAAGTATACAGCCTGACACCTGCCCGGTGCCGGAAGGTTAAGAGGAGATGTCACCAGCAATGGGAAGCATTGAATTGAAGCCCCTGTAAACGGCGGCCGTAACTATAACGGTCCTAAGGTAGCGAAAATTCCTTGTCGGGTAAGTTCCGACCTGCACGAATGGTGTAATGATCTGGACGCTGTCTCAACCATGAGCTCAGTGAAATTGTAGTATCGGTGAAGATGCCGATTACCCGCGATGGGACGAAAAAGACCCCGTGAACCTTTACTACAGCTTAGCATTGACCTTGGTCATCCGATGTGTAGGATAGGCCGGAGGCTTTCGAAGCGGGTGCGCCAGCATTCGTGGAGCCATCCTTGAAATACGGCCCTTTGGCTGTCTGAGGTCTAACGCGCAGTTTGCGCGGACACTGCTTGCGGGTAGTTTGACTGGGGTGGTCGCCTCCAAAAAGCGTAACGGAGGCTTCCAAAGGTGCCCTCGGGCCGATTGGTAACCGGCCTTATAGAGTGCAATGGCATAAGGGCGCTTGACTGGGAGGCAGACATGCCGAGCAGGCAGGAAACTGGGGCATAGTGATCCGGCGGACGTGTATGGAAACTCCGTCGCTCAAAGGATAAAAAGGTACTCCGGGGATAACAGGCTCGATCCCCCAAGAGCTCATATCGACGGGGTGGTTTGGCACCCTCGATGTCGGCTCGTCACATCCTGGGGCTGGAGAAGGTCCCAAGGGTTGGGCTGTTCGCCCATTAAAGTGGCACGCGAGCTGGGTTCAGAACGTCGTGAGACAGTTCGGTCTCTATCTATCGTGGGCGTTGGAGTTTTGAGTGGTGCTGACACTCAGTACGAGAGGACCGTGTTGGACAGACCTCCGGTTTACCAGTTGTGCCGCCAGGTGCACCGCTGGGTATCTGAGTCTGGATTGGATAAGCGCTGAAAGCATCTAAGTGCGAAGCCAGCCGCAAGATGAGAACTCCTCATAAGGGTCGTCATAGACGATGACGTTGATAGGGTGTAGGTGTAAAGACGGTGACGTCAAAGCCGAGCACTACTAATTGCCCGAAACTTTCTTCGGGTCTCCCGCCTCCAAAGTTTGGAGTGCGGGGACCAGTGACTCAGACTTTGAGCTGTGTATTCTTCTAAGAGAAGAAGAAAAGTTCTATATGTTTTGCTTGTGGAAATACGTCACCTTATACGGCTGACAAGTCAGTAGACGAGTTGACAAGATAACGAGTAAACAAGTTATTAGTTCTATGGACAATGTTTAACAATGGATCTACTGATAAGATAACAGAAAGAAGACAAGGATAAAGACAAATAACTAGTCAACTTGTCAACTGTGAACTAGTCAACCGAGAGAAATATCAGGTGGTTATTGCGGCGGGGTCCCACCTCTTCCCATTCCGAACAGAGAAGTTAAGCCCGTTTGCGCCGATGGTACTGCAATGCAATGCGGGAGAGTAGGTGGCCGCCTCCTTTTACGAGAGCCTTGAAGAGAAATCTTCAAGGCTCTTTTTTTTTGTTGGGTGATGGGTGTTGGATGTTAGGTGTTGATGAAGTGTTGGAAGGACAGAAGCTGCGATATTATATTGGGCTAATTGGGGGTCAGTCCTAAAACCCAGTTGCAAGCCTATACTCTTAAGCACACAATTTCATAAGTCTATATAAAAAGAAAGGAATATCTGTGACTCCTCTGAACTGTGCCCTGAATGCCTTAACTTTAGCATTGAATGACTCGGCATTTGCATTCGTAGCTCTGTTTACAAAGAAATTAAGTATGGTTTGATAATGATTTTCAAACGTGTCAATCACCGTGTAGAAATTGTCCACTCCCAGCTCTTCTACCTCATTAAACCATTTTGCCAGCTTCAGCCTTGCAGCATCCTTGATGCTCTTGATGTTATAAATATCGGTAAGTTTCATAGCCAAATCATATGCCTTTTTCAGTGTCGGATAATGTTCAAAGATGATTTGTGCCCTACCTTTCTGTGTTTCAGTCCACTTGGTCTTGTGCTTGGTCAATATGAACTTTGCTCTGGCGAGCAACTGCTTACGCGTGTCACCATTGCTGTATCTAAATGGTATATATTCCTTACCCTTACATTTAGCTTCTTTTATCTCCTCATTCTCTTTATCTCTTGCCATCCATCGGTAAGCGATACGCATGTCATCCAGAGCATCATAATATAGTTTCTGTACATGAAATCTATCATTAGTAATAAGTGCTTTGGGAAAAACAGAGCGGGCTATACGCATCATAGAAGATGATAAATCGAGTGTTATCTCTTTGACAGTCTCCCGTTTAGAAAGGTTTATCGTCTTGAGAATTTGGATGACGTCTTCTGCCTTGGTCCCTTTAACCACAGCTACCAAAGTCCCTTTTCTGCCCTTTCCCGCCTTGTTGGTCAGAAAAGTATAAACCTCGCCACTGCTTAGACAGGTCTCATCAATACTTAGACTCTCTCCTATGTTATCTTCAAACAATAGCCAGTCTTGAGCATGATCCAACTGATCCCAGCTACGGTAATCACTGAAATATTCCTTGTACTGTGTGGATAACAGCTTGCCATTTACGCCATAGTGAGCACCAATGCTTGCGATGCTCTCTGCGGTGGACTCAATTCTATTCTTTTAAAAAAGAAACGAACTCGGGGGATAGTCTACTGCCCTCAGCCGTCAAATCATCATATGAATAAGTAAATATCTCTCCGTTGGAACTGTCACGCCACTTGCGACGGCGAACATGGAGGTAAACTGCTTTGCCACGAAGGGGGAAGTCCTGAATAACACGTTCGCTGGTAAAACCATAACTGCTTACAGTGCCTAACTTATGGTCTGACTTTTCCATAAAGTTACGCTCGTCAAGCCAAAAGTCAATCTGCGAAACACTCTCGTGAATATCGACAACATCAAAGTAGTCGGCAAGTACATCTGGAAAGATGCAACGTAATAATTGGTGATTCTTCATGATGCAAAGGTAATAAATACTTATGAAATTATGCGCTTAAGGGGATAGGCTTGCAACTGGGTTTTAGGACTGACCCCTAATTGGGCTAATTGGGCTAATAAGGCTTATAGGGCTGATACGGCTAATAGCGGTCAAAGGCTAATATGGCTAATCGTATTTTATTGGGCAAATATGTTTTGTTTGGCTAATTAAGTAATAAGGGCTGATACTTTACAATATATTTTTTATCGTTTCGTTATATCTTTATATGCAGTGGACTGATAGAATTCGTCAGGTAAAGATATTTTTAGTGGTTGCAGCAATTCTTATTGCTGTGGCTTCTTTGCTTGTATCTCGCTCTTTGACTCATGATTTGTCAGAGCAGGAAAGGAGTAAAATGCAAGTATGGGCGGAAGCAATGAAATCGCTTAGTGCTGCGGATGAGAACACCGATCTTAGTCTTGTTTTGAAGGTGTTAGATGAGAATCACACTATACCTGTTGTTGTTTTGGATAATAACGGGGTTGTAACAGAATACCGTAATATTGTTATTAAAGCACGTAATACAAAGGATAGCGTTAATTACGTTACTTCTTTGGGTCAACAACTGAAAGCCTCAGGTCAGGTTATTCGTATCTCTTTGAGTAAGAATCATAATGATTATATAGATGTATGCTATGATGATTCATTGATGTTAAAGCGTATTGCACTTTATCCCTATGTACAATTAGGTGTTGTTATGCTATTTGTTATTGTAGCTATTTTTGCCTTATTGACATCAAAGCGTGCAGAACAAAACAAAGTATGGGTTGGATTAAGTAAGGAAACGGCTCACCAGTTAGGTACTCCTATCTCCTCTCTTATGGCATGGACAACAATTTTGAAGGAAACATATCCTGGCGATGAACTCCTGCCAGAGATGGACAAAGACGTGAAACGTTTACAGCTTATTGCAGATCGTTTCTCAAAGATTGGTTCCGTTCCAGAGCCAGTCCCATCCAGTCTTAATGAAGTTCTCAATCATGTTGTCGACTATATGGACCGTCGTACATCAAAGAAGATAGAGATGAAGATGGAGTTGCCAACAGATGATATAATCATTAATATGAATGCCTCACTCTTTGAGTGGGTGATTGAGAACCTCTGTAAGAATGCTGTTGATGCAATGGGCGGGAAGGTTGGAAGTATTACACTTCGTTTAGAAGAAACAGACAAGCGTGCTATTGTTGAGGTCAGCGATACAGGAAAGGGAATTAAAAAGAAAGACATAAGAAACGTATTTCGTCCAGGTTTTACTACTAAGGAGCGAGGTTGGGGATTAGGTTTGAGTCTTGCTAAGCGTATTGTTGAAGAATATCATCATGGTAAGATATATGTGAAAAGCTCGGAAGTAGGGAAGGGGACAACTTTTCGCATAGAACTTCGAAAAGAGTAGAAGCTAATGTGATGGATTTCTTTTCGTGAAAATAATTTCTTTTTACATGAAAAAAAAATATTTTTTTCATGATGAAAAATATTTATTTACGTGAAAATAAATCGGCTTTTATAGTCATATATTTCTGATTTTATTACTGATAGAGTCTCAGCTGAGTTATGAATGCAATGTTGTTTATATGCTTGAGACATTTAGAAAATGCCTTAATCTTCTAATGATAGTGCAATGCAAGACTTTATTTCATATTATGTAGAAGAAATAGAGCATAAATCATCTAACAAAGGATGTCCTCACTTTTTTTACTTATAATTTGCTTATAATCAGAAATATTCGTAACTTTGCAAGCCAATTATGGACTTAGAAACCCTTAAAATAGATTTGAAGGGTCTGGAAGAAGGTGTAAATCACCTTGAGTTCGACCTGGATGACGCTTACTTTAAGGCAGTTGACGCTCCTGAAGTGAGTCAAGGACGTGTGCATGTATCTCTTGATATTGTGCGCACAGGAGATGATTTCTTTACCCTTGATTTCCATGAGGCAGGTACGGTAATGGTACCGTGTGATAGATGTCTCGACCCAGTAGAGCAGCCAATAGAGACAACACAACGTCTCGAAGTTAAGTTAGGAAAAGAAAACTCAGAAGAGGACGACCTTGTGACGGTGGCCGAGGACGAAGGAATACTCGATGTTGCATGGTACCTCTACGAATTCATAGCTCTCGCAATCCCTATCAAGCATGTGCATGCACCTGGAAAATGCAACCCTGCTATGGTACGAGCTCTTGAGGAGTATTCTGCCGCCCGAAGCGGTGAGGAAGACGAGCAGGCGATGGATCCGCGCTGGGAAGCTCTATTAAAATTGAAAAAATAAAATATTAAACGTTTAAAGAATTATGGCACATCCAAAAAGAAGACAGTCAAAGACTCGTACACTCAAGAGAAGAACTCATGATAAGGCAGTAGCTCCTACATTGGCTTTATGCCCTAACTGTGGTTCTTATTATGTTTATCACACAGTTTGCCCAACTTGTGGTAACTATCGTGGTAAGGTTGCTGTCGTAAAGGAAACAGCTGAGTAAGCATGAGTAAGATTAATGCGATTATAACAGGTGTCGCAGGTTACGTGCCAGACTATGTCCTCAATAATGAGGAATTGTCTCGCATGGTTGATACTAACGATGAGTGGATTACCACTCGTACAGGTATCAAGGAACGCCGAATCCTCACCGAAGAGGGACTCGGTACTTCCTATATGGCCCGCAAGGCAGCAAAGCTCCTGATGACAAAGACAGGTGCTGATCCAGACAGTATTGATGCTGTTGTTGTTGCTACAACGACTCCTGACTATCCGCATCCTTCAACAGCTTCTATCGTATTAGGAAAGCTGGGATTGAAGAATGCCTTCGCATTTGACTTAGCTGCTGCATGTTGTGGCTTCATGTATGCACTCGATGTTGCCTGCAATATGATCCAAAGTGGTCGTCACAAGCGTATCATCGTTATCGGTGCTGATAAGATGTCAGCTATTACTGATTATCGTGATCGCGCAACTTGTCCACTTTTCGGTGATGGTGCAGGTGCTGTGATGTTAGAGGGTACAACCGAGGAAGGCGTTGGTATGATAGATTCTTATCATCGCACAGACGGTAAGGGACTTCCATTCCTCCATATCAAGGCAGGTGGTTCTGTATGTCCTTCTTCAAGCTTTACAATTGATCATCGTTTGCATTACACTTACCAAGAGGGACGCACCGTCTTCCGTTATGCTGTTACAGCGATGGGTGACGACTGTGCTGCACTTTTGGAGCGCAATGGCTTGACCCAAGATGATGTTGATTACGTAGTTTGTCATCAGGCAAATCTTCGTATCATCGAGGCTGTTGCAAAACGTATTGGAGTTCCAATGGAGAAGGTATTGGTTAACATTCAGCGTTATGGTAATACCAGTGCTGCTTGTATGCCACTTGTTCTTTGGGATTTTGAGTCACAGCTGAAGAAGGGTGATAATATCATTTTCACCGGCTTTGGTGCAGGTTTCGTTAATGGCGCATCTTACTTTAAGTGGGCTTATGACGGTGACGCTGCTGCGGTTAAGAAATAAAGACTTTAAGTTATCATATAAAAAAGCGCATCTTTCTTTTCTTATAAGATAGGTGCGTTTTTTCGTTAAAGGGATTAGGGACGTAGCATGGTAGGACATTTCCACCTCTCCTTTCTCCTCTTATAATTATAACAGAACTTTTCAAACATTCCTTCCTATGGGAGGAAATAGTGGGTGAACAGATTATATGCATAAAGCTGGATTTGTAAATATCGTTGGTAATCCGAATGTCGGAAAGAGTACGCTGATGAATCAACTCGTCGGTGAGAAACTCAGTATTGCCACGTTTAAGGCACAGACAACGCGCCATCGTATTATGGGAATTGTCAATACAGAGGACACCCAGATAGTATTTTCAGATACACCAGGTGTGCTGAAACCAAACTATAAGATGCAGGAGATGATGCTCCAGTTCTCTGAGTCAGCTTTGGCAGATGCCGATATCTTACTTTATGTAACAGATGTTGTTGAAGATCCAGAGAAGAATATGGACTTCTTGGAGAAGGTTTCTAAGATGTCAATTCCTGTTATTCTTTTGATTAATAAGATTGATGAGAGCGACCAGAAGACACTTGGTAATCTCGTAACAAAGTGGCATGGATTGTTGCCTAATGCAGAGATACTCCCTATTTCTGCTAAGAATAAGTTTGGCGTAGATATTCTTTTGAAGCGTATTCACGAACTGTTACCAGAGAGTCCAGCATTCTTTGATAAAGACCAGTTGACAGATAAGCCAGCAAAGTTCTTCGTTTCAGAGATTATTCGTGAGAAGATTCTGCGCTATTATGATAAGGAAATCCCTTATTCTGTTGAGGTTGTTGTTGAACGTTTCAAGGAAGATGATCGTCAGATTCACATCAGTGCTATCATTTATGTGGAACGTAGCAGCCAGAAAGGAATTATTATTGGCCATCAGGGTATGGCACTTAAGAAGGTGTCTACCGAAGCACGTAAGAGTTTGGAGCGTTTCTTCGATAAGAAGATTTTCCTTGAAACTTTTGTGAAAGTGGATAAGGACTGGCGCAACTCACAAAAGGAATTGAAACACTTTGGATATAGTCCAGAGTAAGGGAAGCCTCCCCCAGCCCCTCCGAAGGGAGGGGAGAGCCTAACGGGATAGGCTGGGGAGAGATTTTATTAGCCTTATTGGGCTAATAAGGCTAATAGGTCCAATAAGGCTAATAAGACTTATAGCTTTCCTTGATAATAAGAAAACAAATTGCCCTGACTGCTTAGTAGGGCACACTCTCGCACAATGCGAGGGCTGGGGAATGGTCATCCTCGGCAAATATTCATCGGATGCCTGACCACATCCGGCGCCTTTTCATAATCTTTCAGCAGTGTTAGCACTGAATTATGAGGAGGGAAAAGACCAATATTAATGGCAAATTTAGTAGCTATTGTGGGACGCCCAAACGTAGGTAAGTCCACACTTTTCAATCGATTAACTCAGACACGTCATGCGATTGTGAGCGATACTGCTGGTACAACACGCGACCGTCAGTATGGTAAGTGTCAGTGGAACGGACGCGAATTTTCTATTGTTGACACTGGTGGATGGGTTGTTAAATCAGACGATATTTTTGAAGATGCAATCCGCAAGCAGGTGCTTGTGGCAACGGAAGAAGCTGATCTCGTCCTCTTTGTTGTTGATACCGAGACGGGTATCACCGACTGGGATGAGGATGTAGCATTGATTCTTCGTCGCACAAAACTTCCTGTACTTCTTGTAGCTAATAAGGTTGACAACAGCGGTGAGTATTATCAGGCAGCTGAGTTCTATAAACTTGGTTTGGGTGAACCAATCTGTATCAGTGCTGCTACAGGTGGTGGAACAGGTGATTTGCTTGATATTCTGCTTGAGAATTTGAAAGATGTGCCAGAAGAAACAGTCGATATGGATATCCCTCGTTTTGCTGTCGTAGGTCGTCCTAATGCTGGTAAGTCAAGTATTATCAATGCCTTCATTGGTGAGGATCGTAATATTGTGACCGAGATTGCAGGTACGACACGCGATAGTATCTATACCCGCTATACGAAGTTTGGTTTTGATTTCTATCTTGTTGATACTGCCGGTATCCGTCGTAAGAACAAGGTGAGTGAAGACTTGGAGTTCTATAGCGTTATGCGTTCTATCCGAAGCATTGAGAACTCTGATGTTTGTATTCTGATGTTGGATGCAACACGTGGTATCGAGGCGCAGGATATGAATATCTTCCAGCTCATACAGCGTAATAATAAGAGTCTTGTTGTCGTTGTGAATAAGTGGGATTTGGTTGAAGATAAGAACCAAAAGGTTATTGATACCTTCGAGAATGCTATTCGTAAGCGTATGGCTCCGTTCGTTGACTTCCCAATCATCTTTGCTTCAGCACTAACAAAGCAGCGTATTTTTAAGGTTTTAGAAACAGCGAAAGAGGTATATCAGAACCGCACAATGCATATTGGTACAACGAAGTTGAATGAGGTGATGCTTCCTATTATTGAGGCAACGCCACCACAGTCAGTGAAGGGTAAGTATATCAAGATTAAGTATTGCTCACAACTTCCAAACACACAGATTCCTTCTTTCGTGTTCTATGCGAACCTGCCACAGTATGTTAAGGAGCAGTATCGTCGTTTCTTGGAGAACAAGATACGTGAGAACTGGAACCTGCATGGCTGTCCAATTAATATATTCATTCGTCAGAAGTAGTCGTAGGAGGTGTTGCCTATGAAGAGAATAATGTTTCCTTTTCTTTTTGCTTTGCCATTTTTATTGATGGCTTGCAGTAAGAAAAAAGAGGTAGACCAAGGAGAGTTGGCTGGTCGTGCAGCCAAACTCTACTACGAACAACTGTTGAAAGGTCAGTATGAAGCCTTTTTAGGAGGTGAGAATCGCTCTGAGAAGTTGCCTGATAGTTATCGAAAGCAACTCTTAACAAACCTCCGTCAGTTTATCGAGCAGCAGAAGAAAGAGCATGAAGGGATTGATTCTGTGTCATTGGCTTCATCTGTTTTCTCTGAAAAGGATAGTACAGCCAGTGCCTTTCTGCTGTTTCATTATGGCGATAAGACAACGGAGCAGGTTGTTGTACCAATGCTAAGAAGCACGGAGTGTGGATGATGCGATAAGACATCGTTACCCATTATCTTTCTATTTACCCTCTTCAATTGTCGTGTTGGTGCTCCGCACGTGTGGTGCTGATGCTTAGCACCAATGGTGCTAAGTACTGATAATATTACAATATGCACTTGAAAAAAGTCCTCCCGCTTATTAGTTTCGTCCTAAAAAAGGATAAAACCAATAAGCGGGAGGACTTTTCTATTAAGTAAGGTAGTGTTGGGGAAATCCTATTATCGGCTTTTTCGTACAACTTATAGTGAGAGGTAGCTATTTACAGCGTACCCTTATTCTCTATATCCTTCACCTTCTTAAAGAGGTCAGAAGCAAAGACGAGGTCGTTAAGTTTCTGGTTATGTGAAGTGATGACAGTCTCTTTGTTGCCTTGCCATTCTTTTCTACCATCTGCAATGAAAGCGATATTCTCACCAATACCCAAGACGGAGTTCATATCATGAGTGTTGATGATGGTAGTCATGTTGAACTCACGCGTGATACTCGTCAAAAGTTCGTCTATGACCAGTGATGTCTTAGGGTCAAGACCAGAGTTTGGCTCATCGCAGAAAAGATACTTCGGGTTCATAACGATGGCGCGAGCAATAGCTACACGCTTTTGCATACCACCCGAAATCTCACCAGGAAACTTCTGTTCAGCTCCTGTCAGGTTCACACGATCAAGACATTCCATAGCTCTTTTGTCACGTTCTTGAGCAGTCATGTCCGAGAACATGTCCAATGGGAAACGAACATTCTCCAGTACAGTGAGCGAGTCAAAGAGGGCAGCACCTTGGAAATCATACCCATCTCGCGACGCATGAGAATCTGGTCTTTCTTTGTCATGTTGACAAAGTTACGTCCGTCATAAAGTACTTCACCCTTGGTTGGGTCAAGCAGTCCGGTGAGCGAACGCATGAGAACGGTCTTACCAGCACCACTCTGTCCGATGATGAGGTTTGTTTTTCCGTCTTCAAAAACGATGTTTATATCCTTCAGCACTTCTTTGTCGCCGAATGATTTGAATAGATGTTTTACTTCAATCATAGAGCCTCCCCCGACCCCTCCGAAGGGAGGGGAGCCCAATCTGCTTACTTGTGGGGGAAGATGGGCTTATTAATTAGTTAGTATTAACTTTCAGGAGTTGATTTATTCTCTCTAATCTCCCCTCCTTTGGAGGGGTGGGGGGAGGTTTAACTCAACATCTGTGTGAGGAAAACGTCACTGAAGAGAATCAGTACGCTTGAGCAGACTACAGCATCAGTAGATGCTTTACCGACTTCAACACTTCCACCCTTCACCGTGTAGCCCATATAAGACGATACACTTGAAATGATAAAGGCAAAGAAGAATCCCTTGATGATACTCATCCACATAAACCACGGATTGAAATCATGTTGCAAACCAGCAGTCAAATCTACTGGTGTGATGATATGTGCAAGGTAGGCTGTGGCGTATGCTCCAATGATACCTGTTGCTGCAGAGAAGATAACAAGGAATGGCATGATTGTGATGAGTCCCATAATCTTTGGTAAGATGAGGTAGCTGGCAGAGTTGATACCCATAATCTCTAAGGCATCTATCTGCTGTGTCACACGCATGGTTCCTAACTCTGAAGCAATGTTTGACCCAACCTTACCTGATAGGATCAGACACATGATACTGCTGGAGAACTCCAAAAGCATAATTTCTCTCGTCACATAACCCGACACCCAATGTGGCATCCAAGGGCTCTGCACGTTAAGTTTAATCTGTATACATATAACTGCTCCAATAAAGAAAGAGATGAGTAATACGATACCGATTGAGTCAACACCCAGCTGGGACATCTCTTTAACATATCGCTTTAGGAACATTCTCATTCGTTCAGGACGACTGAATGAGCGTCCCATTAATATAAGATAATTACCGAATGTTGTCAGCCATTTGAATAAAGCATGTTCTTTCTATTTGATGTTCAAAATGCAAATTTAACCAAAATATCACAGAAAGAGAAAAGAAAGACATTATTTAATAGTCATGAAGGCTACTTTCGCTTTTTGTAAATAGTATCTTTGCCACTGTTGTATAGCTCTTTTAGGATTATATTTGTATCTTTGTGCGTAACAAACTATGAGTTGAAAGCTATGAAAAGTAATCCTGCAATATATGTGGAAGGGGTAGGTTGGCGTCGTGAGCGTGTGGCGTCGCTGCTACGGAGGCTTAAAGGGCATGACTATCAAGGGCGGTGTATCTATATGATAACGCTCTGTACGGAAGGAAGGCTGCCATTGTTGGGGAGGCTTATGCGAAGGACAGCAGCTGTAGCATCCGCCTATGTTGAGCCAACAGAGCTGGGGAGTGAGGTTGAGCGTTGTTGGAGAGAGATTCCTAAGCATTATCCAGAGGTGAGTGTGCTTGCCTTTCAGGTTATGCCGGATCATATACACGGCATCCTCTTTGTGACGCATGAGATGGCTGTACACTTGGGGAAGGTTATCAATGGGTTCAAGGTGGGCTGTAATCGGGCGTATCGGCGGTTGGTGTTGGGGAGTTCTGAGGCAATGCCTCAGAAGCAGGAACAGGAGGACAGAATAGGAAGGCAGAGGCTGGCTGGCTGCGGAGAAAGGGCGAAACAGCGAGGCTGTAAGCACCCAGAGCATGGCATGCTCTTTGCGCCGGGCTATCATGACAGCGTGCTAAGGGGGAAGGGACAGTTGGAGAATATGTTCAGATATATTGCTGATAACCCACGACGGCTGGCGATGAAGCGGGATAATCCGCAACTCTTTCGTGTCGTGAATAGTTTGAAGGTGGGTGAAAGAACTTTCTCTGCTATAGGAAATCAGTGGTTACTGGAGCACCCAATAAGACTGCAGGTGCGTTGTCATAATAATAAGACACCAGAGAATCTGCGCCTTATAGCCTTGCAAAAGGAATACTTCTTTGCACGAGGACGAGAGGGAGGAGTACTTGTTAGCCCCTGTATATCGGCTGGAGAAAAAGAAATAGCACGTGCTGCATTGGAGGAGAAACTCCCGCTTATAGTCTTGCTGGAAAACGGTTTCCCGCCTCTCTATAAACCGCCTGGGAAGTACTTTGATGCTTGTTGTGAAGGGCGACTCCTTATGTTGGCTCCATGGGCATATCATCACGAACGCAGGACTATCTCGCGAGAGCAGTGTCAAGCCCTTAATTCAATATCGGCAGCACTTAGTAATGAAGTGTGGACGACGGCATTCGAGCAGGAATTGTTAGGATATACTTCTGGCGAAGAATAGGGAATAGCCACCAAGTAAACAGGGCAGAGAACCTCCGTGAGAACGTCTTTTAATAGAAGCGTAGACACGTAGCTATACATTTATCTGTATTGTTCTTTTGTTTCTTTTCACGTCTTTATGATTGCTATCTGCTTTTTATTTCGTAATTTTGCAGCGATAGCTTAAAAGAGAAAACTATGTCAGAATCAGATAATATTGTTGTACGCCCAGAAGGCGAGGGAAGTATTCTTCGTACAGATAAACTGGTGAAGCGATATGGAAAACGTACTGTTGCCAATGGTGTGAGCATCAATGTGAAGCAGGGTGAGATTGTGGGACTGCTCGGACCAAATGGTGCGGGAAAAACCACATCGTTTTATATGACAACGGGATTGGTGGTTCCTAATGAAGGACATGTATATATTGACGATCAGGAAATTACCAACTTCCCTGTTTATAAGCGTGCTCGTGCAGGTATTGGCTATCTTCCACAGGAGGCGAGTGTCTTCCGTAAGATGAGTGTGGAAGATAATATTATGAGTGTCTTGGAGATGACAAAGCTGTCAAAGCAGGAGCGCATTGATAAGATGGAGAGTCTGATTCGCGAATTCCGATTGGAGAAGGTACGTAAGAATCTTGGTGACCGTCTTTCTGGTGGTGAGCGTCGTCGTTGTGAGATTGCTCGTTGTTTGGCTATCGACCCAAAGTTTATCATGCTTGACGAACCTTTTGCGGGTGTAGACCCTATTGCTGTAGAGGATATTCAGCACATCGTTTGGCGTTTGAAGTTCCGTAATATCGGTATTCTTATCACCGATCACAATGTACATGAGACGTTGAATATTACCGATCGCGCCTATCTTCTTTTTGAGGGACGTATTCTCTTCAAGGGAACTCCAGAGGAATTGGCAGCCAATAAGATTGTGAAGGAGAAATACCTCGGTACAGATTTCGTTCTTCAGAAGAAAGACTTCCAGTTGCTCGATCAGCGTAAACGTGCGCAGGAAGAGGCGAATGGTTTATAAGAGGAATATATCCTCTCTTTTAGATAGGCTATATTAGCCGTCAGAAAGGCGCAAAGATAAAGTATTCTTTGCGCCTTTGTTTATGCAAGAGTAAGTAAGTTGCGAATTATTTTCATGAAGAAAAATATTTTTTTCATGAAAAGAAATATTTTTCTTCACGACCATAAATATTTATTTTCATGAAAATAATTCGAGAAAGGAGCTTTTCAGATATAAAGAGTAAGTGCAAAAATAAAAAGCTGCTTACAGTAAAACTCAATATAAGAGTTGGCTGTAAGCAGCTTTGTTGATTGAAAAAAATAAACCCAATTACAGCCTTCCGTAGCCAATTATCTTGGTTAAAAAAACAAATTTCCACTTATATATTATAAGGTTATGCGATTTTTTTAAGTATCTTTGCACTTCAAAGTCTATAAGGGGTAATTGCGCCCTCTTGTGAACTTATACTTTTGATAAATAATAATAAACATAAATATATAACATCAAAGATGAAAATTTCATTTGAGAATCCCGACAAAGTGAATGGCTTGATGACCATCACTGTTGAGGAAGCTGATTACAAGGATGAGGTAGAGAAAACTCTCAAGGATTATCGCAAGCGTGCCAACGTTCCTGGTTTCCGTCAGGGTCAGGTGCCTGTAGGTCTGATTAAGCGTCAGTATGGTCCACAGGTAAAGATGGATGCTATCAATAAGATTCTTGGTGAGAGCCTCCAGAAATATATCGCTGATAACAAGATTCAGATGTTGGGTCAGCCAATGGGTTCTGAGTCTCAAGAGGCAGTAGACTTGGAGAAACCAGCTCCTTACGAGTTCAAGTTTGATATTGCTGTTGCTCCAGAGTTCAAGATTGAACTGAATGGTAAGAACAAGATTGACTACTACGAGATTGCTGTTGATGATAAGTTGATCGATCAGCAGGTTGAGATGTTCCAGAGCCGTTCTGGTCACTATGAGCAGGCTGAGGTGTTCGATCCAGAGCAGCGTGACTTGTTGAAGGGTGACCTCCGTGAGTTGGATGAGAATGGAAATACACTCGAGGGTGGTATCACCGTTGAGGGTGCATCATTGATGCCACAGTATATCAAGGTTGAGGATCAGAAGAAGCTCTTCGATGGTGCTAAGCTTGGTGACATCATTACCTTCAACCCAACAGCAGCTTATCCTGATAATGATATCGAGGTTTCTTCACTCTTGAAGATTAAGAAAGAGGAGGTTGCTGAGCACAAGGGTAACTTCTCTTATCAGATTACAGAGATTTCACGCTTCGTTAAGGCTGAGAACAACGCTGAGCTTTGGAAGAGTGTTTATGGTGAGGATGCTGATATCAAGGATGAGGCAGCTTTCCGTAAGGCTATCGCTGATGGTTTGACAGAGCAGTTGAAGGGCGATTCTAACTACAAGTTCATTCAGGATCTCCGCGCTTACTGCGAGAAGAAGGTAGGTGATTTGACTTATCCAGACGCTATTTGAAGCGCATCATGTTGGCAAACAACCAGGATAAGGGTGAGGAGTTCGTAGAGAAGAACTATGCACAGAGCATCAAGGAGTTGACATGGCACTTGATTAAGGAGCAGTTGGCTAAGGATCACAACATCAAGGTTGATGATAATGATGTTCGTGAGAGCGCTCGCCAGATGGCACGTGCACAGTTTGCTCAGTATGGTATGACTAACGTACCAGAGGATTACTTGAATGGTTATGCTGATGAAATGCTGAAGAAGCGTGAGAATGTAGATTCATTCGTTGAGGCAGCTCTCGACCGTAAGCTTGCTGAGGCTATCAAGGAGGTTGTTAAATTGAACGTTAAGACAGTAAGTCTTGAGGAATTCAACAAACTTGTAAGCGAGTAATATTTTTAGAAAAATCTTCCTTTATATATAGAGGTTATCGATTTTTTTGCTTATCTTTGCTTTAGATATGCAGGCAAATGTCGCACTGAGTGGCATGGTGTTTGTATAGATGACAATGATAAGGGAGGTCGATAACCTCTATTTTTTGTCATAATAAATTATAAGAAAGGAACACAATGAACGATTTTAGAAAGTATGCTACAGGGCATCTTGGGATGAACGGTATGGTGCTTGATGACGTGATGAGAGCACAGGCACAGTATCTTAACCCATATATCCTTGAGGAGCGTCAGCTGAATGTGACTCAGATGGATGTCTTCTCACGTCTGATGATGGAGAGAATTATCTTCCTCGGGACTCAGGTAGATGACTATTCAGCCAATACAATTCAGGCACAGCTGCTTTACTTGGACTCTGTTGACCCAGGTAAGGATATATCTATTTATATTAACTCTCCTGGTGGAAGCGTTACTGCGGGCTTAGGTATCTATGATACCATGCAATTTATCTCCAGTGATGTTGCTACACTCTGTACAGGTATGGCTGCATCTATGGCTGCCGTATTGCTCGTTGCGGGTAAGGAGGGCAAGCGTTCTGCCTTGAAACATAGTCGTGTGATGATTCACCAGCCATTGGGTGGTGTGCAAGGTCAGGCGTCTGATATTGAGATTGAGGCACGTGAGATTCAGAAGTTCAAGAAAGAACTCTATAACATCATCAGCGAACATTCTCATCAACCATTCGAAAAGGTTTGGAATGACAGTGATCGTAACTACTGGATGACTTCAGAAGAAGCTAAGGAGTACGGTATGATTGATGAGGTTTTGATGAGAAAACCAGTAAATAACGCTTCGGAAGAAGTAAAGTAAAGGATAATAATGCCCCAAAAGAAATGTAGTTTTTGTGGTCGGGGTGAGAAGGAAGTAAAACTCCTTATCACAGGCTTGAACGGCTATATCTGTGAGGAATGTGCACAGCAGGCTTATAATATCGTCATGCAAACTGGTGCATTGGCACAGGAACAGAATGGCGATGGTGAGGCTTTCAAACTCAAGAAGGTTCCTAAACCAAAGGAAATTAAGCAGTATCTTGACGAATATATCATTGGTCAGGATGAGGCAAAACGCTATCTTGCTGTGGCTGTTTATAACCATTATAAGCGTTTACAACAGCCAAAGGACGATGATGGCGTAGAGATTGAGAAGAGCAATATCATCATGGTTGGTTCTACAGGTACGGGTAAGACATTGCTTGCTCGCACCATAGCTAAACTCCTTGATGTGCCTTTCACGATTGTTGATGCAACCGTATTCACAGAAGCTGGATACGTAGGTGAGGATGTGGAGAGTATTCTCTCACGTCTCTTGCAGGTGGCTAATTATGATGTTGCAGCAGCTGAGCGTGGTATTGTCTTTATCGATGAGATTGATAAGATTGCGCGTAAGAGTGATAATCCAAGCATTACTCGTGATGTAAGCGGTGAGGGTGTACAGCAGGGCTTGCTGAAACTCTTGGAAGGAACAATGGTTAACGTACCGCCAAAGGGTGGTCGTAAGCATCCTGATCAAGATTACATTCACGTTGATACTCGCAACATCCTTTTCATCTGTGGTGGTGCATTCGATGGTATCGAGCGTAAGATAGCACAGCGAATGAATACGCACACGGTTGGTTACAACTCTGTGCAGAACGTTGCGAAGATAGATAAGAACGACTTGATGAAGTATGTCCTTCCTCAAGACTTGAAGTCATTTGGTCTTATTCCTGAGATTATTGGTCGTTTGCCAGTGCTTACCTATCTTAATCCGCTTGACCGCGAGGCATTGCGTAAGATTCTTGTTGAGCCGAAGAACTCTATCGTGAAGCAGTATATAAAGTTGTTCAAGATGGATGGCATTGAGTTGACTTTCACCGAAGCAGCACTTGATTACATCGTAGACAAGGGTGTAGAGTATAAGCTTGGAGCCCGTGGATTGCGTTCAATCGTTGAGGCTGTGATGATGGATGCTATGTTCGACGTACCTTCACGACGCATAAAGTCATTTGAGGTGACGGAAGAATATGTTCGTCAACAACTTGACAAGGCTCATATTCAGAAATCGAATACAGTCTCATAAAACCTATATATACAGCCTACTGATGTGAAGAACCCTTCGCGTCAGTAGGCTGTGTAATTTCTACAGAAACCGTAAAGGATCGGAATATACCCAGCTATTAACATGACACAAGAAGTCAATCTTACCGAAAAACTAAAACACTATTTTGGCTTTGATAAATTCAAAGGCGACCAGGAGGCTATTATCCGTAATCTTCTTGACGGACACGATACTTTCGTACTGATGCCTACTGGTGGTGGAAAGAGTCTTTGCTATCAACTCCCTTCATTGATTATGGAGGGAACGGCGATTGTCGTTTCTCCGCTCATTGCATTGATGAAGAACCAAGTGGACGTCATCAATGGAATCAGCGAGGAGGATGGTGTAGCACATTATCTCAACTCTTCTTTGAAGAAAGCTGAAATCGATCAGGTACGTGCAGACATCGTTTCTGGTCGTACAAAACTACTCTACGTTGCTCCAGAGTCCTTGAATAAGGAAGAGAATATGGAGTTCTTGAAGTCAGTGAAGATTAGTTTCTACGCCATTGATGAGGCACACTGTATCTCGGAGTGGGGACATGATTTCCGCCCAGAGTACCGTAAGATTCGTTGTGCCATCGAAACGATTGGTACTGCTCCTGTTATTGCGCTCACAGCAACGGCTACCGATAAGGTGCGTACGGACATTGTACGTAGCTTAGGTATTGAGGATTGTGCCGAGTTCAAAAGCTCTTTTAATCGTCCGAACCTTTATTATGAGGTACGTCCGAAGAAGAGTGATGACGATACGAATAAGCAGATCATCAAGTTTATCAAACAGCATACTGGTAAGAGTGGTATTATCTATTGTCTTTCGCGTAAGAAGGTGGAGGAGTTGGCTGCTATCTTGCAAGCTAATGATATCAGGCAGCTCCTTATCATGCAGGACTTGATTCTGAGACACGCTCTAAGACGCAGGACGACTTCCTCATGGAAGAGTTGGATATTATTGTGGCAACCATAGCCTTTGGTATGGGTATTGATAAGCCAGATGTACGTTTTGTAATACACTATGATATTCCGAAGAGTCTTGAAGGCTATTATCAAGAAACAGGACGAGCAGGGCGCGATGGCGAGGAAGGTATCTGTGTTGTGTTCTATTCTAAGAAAGACCTTAATAAACTGGAGAAGTTTATGGAGGGGAAGCCTGTTGCAGAACAAGATATCGGTCGTCAGTTGTTACAAGAAACAGAAGCCTATGCAGAGTCATCTGTCTGCCGTAGAAAGATGTTGCTACATTACTTTGGTGAGGATTACCCAAAGTGTAACTGTGCTATGTGCGACAACTGTCTTCATCCTAAGACGAAGATTGAAGCACAGAAGCAACTTCTTATTATTCTCCAAGCAGTGAAACATTGAAGGAGAATTTCCGCCAAGAGTATGTTATCGACTTCGTACGTGGCAGAGCTACCGACGATCAGAAAGATCATAAGCATGATGAGTTAGACGAATTTGGAGAGGGTGAAGACGAGAATCCAAAGATTTGGAACCCAGTTGTACGTCAAGCACTCTTAGCAGGTTATCTTAAGAAGGATGTAGAGAACTACGGTTTGCTAAAGCTGACTGCCGCTGGTAAACGTTTCTTAAAGTCTCCAGAATCGTTTATGATAGTCATGGATACCGAATTTAAGGAGGAGGACGAGGATGATGAGCCAATGATGGGTACAGCGGTCCTCGATCCAGAACTCTTCTCCATGCTGAAGAACCTTCGTAAGAAGATAGCACACAAGTTAGAGATTCCTCCTTATGTTATTTTCCAAGATGTTTCTTTGGAGCAGATGGCAATGATGTATCCTATCAATGAACAAGAATTACAAAATATCCAAGGCGTTGGTGCAGGTAAGGCAAAGCGTTATGGTAAAGAGTTTTGCGAGTTGATAAAGCAACATTGTGAAGAGAATAACATTGAGCGACCCGAAGAACTACGCGTTAGAACAGTTGCAAAGAAGTCTATGCAGAAGGTAAAGATAATTCAGAGTATCGATCGAAAGTTACCGCTTGATGATATTGCCACAGCAGAGGGACTTGATTTTGATGACCTACTGACAAAGATTGAAGAGATTGTCTATAGTGGAACAAAACTCAATATAGACTACTTCCTTGAGGATGTGTATGATGAGGACCAGATAGATGATATCTACGACTACTTTATGGATAGCGAGACAGATAGTCTCGATGCAGCAATGGAAGAATTAGATAGCGACTATAGCGAAGAGGAAATTCGGCTTGTGCGCATTAAGTTCTTGTCAGAGATGGCTAACTAATACAATACATCATTATTAATGGGTGTATAACTCTTTATCTGTAGGGATACACGGTTCGTGTGTCCCTACAGCATATAATAGAAATCTTCTTAATCTATGACCTGAGTACAAACCTCTGAGCCTTAATCTACTTATTGTTAACCGTAATTTTGTTATAAATCTTAATAATGTAATTAATTTGTTCCATTTATTTGGATATATGTAATCTATTTATTACCTTTTGCCTATGGAAGTCAATCGTGATATAAGGATGACGGAAACTTTTACTGAGTTTCTAAAATCCTTAGAACCGAAAAGTTAGAAAAAAAGTATCTATATGTGATACAGGTTCTTAAAACAGAATCAGTTGTTAGTGAAAAAGTTTATCAAGCATTTAGAGAATACGAACTTATATGAAATGAGAGTTTCTCTTTCATCAAATGAGTATAGAACTATTGTGTTTTCAATTGATGCAGTAAATATAATCTCTGCGACTAAGATGCTTCTGTTGAATTCTTTTCTAAAGAAAGATACGAAGCAATATAGGAGTGAAATAAACAAAGCTGTAAAGCTGTTAGAAGAATGGAGAACTGAGTATGAAGAAGATTAATGAAGAAAAGTGGAAGCATTTAAAATCATTCGAAGATATTCTTAATGAAGAAGTTGGATGTGAGGATTCTCCGGAGCGTGCCGAGTTTGAAGCACGTGCTAAGGCCTATTATTACGCTGAATTGTTGAAGGAACAGCGCAAGCAGCAGAAGATGACCCAGCAACAGTTGGCTGATAAGATAGGTAAGAAACGAGAGTATATCTCAAATATTGAGCGTGGAAACAGTGATATGCAGCTTTCTACTTTTATGCAAATTGCGAATGCTTTAGGACTTCGATTTGCCTTGGTGGTAGGATAGTTACGCAGGTGAAAAGTAATAAGTTGGCTTTGTTTCAGTCGTATAGTGTAAAGTATTTAATGCTTAGCACCATTGGTGTTTACCAACAGCACGATATGTGCGGAGCATCAGTACGACGTGTGCGGAGAAATAATATATTATTAAAGATGGACATATAGAGTCGTTATGCTTATTATAAAGAATGGTGTAAGCTGAAGATGGTTAACTAACATAGGAAGTGTTTATGGGAAAGTTCTAAAAATGAATCTTCCTTTTTCATGTAAAGAAATTAAGAAAGAGGCTGAATCAGATAGTAATCAGTGGCTAATAATGAGAATTGCAAGTATTGCGAATCCTTTACTAAAGTCCTCTGATAGATGCACATAATGTGCATTCTCACTTCTGATTCAGCCTCTTGGCTATTTATTATAGTATAATGAATTACTCAGCGCAACTCTGTGAGCTAACAGCAACGAGCATCCAAACAGTCTTTTCCTGACCAACGAGGAAGTCATTCATCAATGAAACGGTTGTATCATCGTGTGCCTCAGTAGCGAGGTCAATGATTCTACGCTCGCGAGCAATCAGTGTCTTGTAGTAATCGAGAAGCAATTCAACAGCCTCTTTGCTGCAACTAACAACGCCAGCCTCTTTGATTTCTGCTACTTCGAGATATGCACTGAAACGGCTTTCTGGATTACTGCCCAACTGGAGGATACGCTCTGCAACCTCGTCAACCTTCTCAGCTGCATCATTGTAAAGCTCCTCATACTTGCTGTGCATTACAAAGAAACCATGTCCTTTTACGTCCCAGTGGAAACCACGAAGGTTGCTATAGAATACCTGAAGGTCTGCCAGTAAGAGTGATAAATCTACTACTACGTGCTGTACCTTCTTCTCGTCTAAACCCAATACTTCTAATCTTTTCATCTTAAATACGTTTAAGTTAATAATTCTAATTCTCAATAGCAAAGATAGCGGTTATATATTATAAAGCAATAGAGAATGACTATCTTTTATACTATTTTATATATCAATGCTTTTTTGTGTTGACAATCAGTATTTTTCCTAATCTTAATAAGTTCTATGCTCATGTGAGATATACTCAACTGTATGCATAGACTACAGATATCTATGTCTATAATTGGTAGAGGCTGAGGCAATGATTTGTCTTCAAGTTTGACTCAGCCCCTTACTTATATATGATAATGTTTCTGTATTATTCAGCGCAACTCTGTGAGCTAACAGCAACGAGCATCCAAACAGTCTTTTCCTGACCAACGAGGAAGTCATTCATCAATGAAACGGTTGTATCATCGTGTGCCTCTGTAGCAAGGTCAATGATTCTACGCTCGCGAGCAATCAGTGTCTTGTAGTAATCGAGGAGCAAGTCAACTGCCTCTTTGCTGCAGCTAACAACGTCAGCCTCTTTGATTTCTGATGTTTGCAGATATACACTGAAACGGCTCTCTGGAGTACTACCCAATTGAAGGATACGCTCTGCAACTTCATCAACCTTCTCTGCTGCATCGTTGTAAAGTTCCTCATATTTGCTATGCAATACAAAGAAACCATGTCCCTTTACGTTCCAGTGGAAATTACGGAGGTTGCTGTAGAATACCTGAAAATCTGCCAGCAAAACTGAAAGTTCATTTACTACGTTCTCTACTTTCTTTTCGTTTAATCCTAATACTTCTAATCTTTTCATCTTGAATATGTTTTTAAGTTGTTGTTTCTTGTTTACGAGTGCAAAGTTAGTGGGTTTTTCAATCTACCACAACAGATAAAATCTATGTACTAATTGATATAATCTATATTTGCTTATTATTGATTGATAATGAGGAGATTATTGTCGATGTGTAGACTTTGGCGAGTATGGATTTGTATTTGATGTTTTATAGTTACTGGCGAAAAGCAGGGAGTATGTTAAGGAATAAATATTAAATACTTTTAATAAGGTGTGAGAAAAACTGGAAAAAGCCAGTCTGTTTGATTTTTAATTGCTAAATTTGCATGCAATAAATTTCTAAAATACAATTATGTCATTATTTGTTGCAGACAAAATCACGATGGACGGCTTAACCTACGATGACGTCCTTTTAATTCCGGCTTATTCAGAAGTACTGCCTAAAGAGGTGGTCTTGAAAACCAAGTTTTCACGTAACATTGATCTTAATGTGCCTTTCGTTACAGCAGCTATGGACACCGTTACAGAGAGTTCTATGGCGATTGCAATTGCACGTGAAGGTGGTATCGGTGTGATTCATAAGAACATGAGCATCGAAGATCAGGCACGTCAGGTGGCTATTGTGAAGCGAGCTGAGAATGGCATGATTTACGATCCTGTTACTATCCTTAAGGGGCGTACAGTGAAGGATGCACTTGAGATGATGGCAGACTACCATATCGGTGGTATTCCTGTAGTAGATGAGGAGAATCATCTCGTGGGTATTGTTACCAATCGTGACCTCCGTTTCGAACGTCATTTGGATAAACTTATTGACGATGTGATGACCAAGGAGAATCTTGTTACAACTCATCAGCAAACTGATCTTACTGCAGCTGCGCATATTTGCAAGAGAATAAGATTGAGAAATTACCAGTAGTCGACCGTGAGAATCGTCTCGTTGGTTTGATTACTTATAAAGATATTACCAAAGCCAAGGATAAGCCAATGGCATGTAAGGACGAGAAGGGTCGTCTTCGTGTTGCTGCTGGTGTTGGTGTGACTGCTGATACAATGGAGCGCGCACAGGCACTTGTTGCTGCTGGTGTTGATGCTATCGTTATTGATACTGCTCACGGACACTCTGCCGGTGTGATTGGCAAGCTTCATGATGTGAAGGCTGCCTTCCCTAACCTTGATGTTGTTGTGGGTAACATTGCAACTGGTGAGGCTGCTAAGTTCTTGGTCGACAATGGTGCTGATGCAGTTAAGGTAGGTATCGGACCTGGTTCTATCTGTACAACACGTGTTGTTGCAGGTGTTGGCGTACCACAGTTGAGTGCTATTTATGATGTTTGTAAGGCATTGGAAGGTACTGGTGTGCCATTGATTGCTGATGGTGGGTTACGTTACTCAGGCGATGTTGTTAAGGCATTGGCAGCAGGTGGCAGCAGCGTGATGGTAGGCTCATTGGTTGCTGGTACAGAAGAGTCACCTGGTGACACAATTATCTTCAACGGACGTAAGTTCAAGAGCTATCGTGGTATGGGCTCATTGGAGGCTATGGAGCAGAAGAATGGTTCACGTGACCGTTACTTCCAAAATGATGTAGGCGATGTTAAGAAACTCGTCCCAGAGGGTATTGCTGGTCGTGTTCCTTACAAGGGAACTGTTCAGGAAGTTATCTATCAGCTTGTCGGTGGTCTTCGCTCAGGTATGGGATATTGTGGTGCGGCTTCTATCAAAGACTTGCATAATGCTAAGTTTACCCGCATCACCAATGCTGGTGTATTGGAGAGTCATCCACATGATATTTCAATTACCAGTGAGGCACCAAACTATTCGCGTCCAGAATAATATAAAAGACGATAAATCATTCGCCCTCTTTCCTGTTTTTCAGGGGAGAGGGTCCCTGCGTTAAAAGAATAATAATGAAATTCAAAGTAATTCTGTCAGTCCTCTTGCTTTCAACGACAATGGTATATGGACAGACTGACCCAACGATAATGACTATTAACGGACAGCCGGTGAGCCGTTCGGAATTTGAGTATTCGTATAATAAGAATAACGCTGATGGTGTGATTGATAAGAAGAGTGTGGATGAGTATGTCGACCTCTTTATCAATTACAAACTGAAGGTACAGGCTGCACTCGATGCGCATCTTGATACGCTCAGCTCTTTTAAAAAGGAGTTCCTCAGCTATCGTAACCAGCAGGTGCGCCCAACTTTCATCACAGATGCTGACGTTGAGGCGGAAGGACATAAACTTTATCGTGAAGCCCAGCAGCAGGTAGAGGCTAATGGTGGTATGTGGAACTGCGCACATATCCTCATCGGTTTATATCAGAATGCTGATAAGGAAGCTGCAGAAGCAGCAAAGCAGTTGGCAGACTCTCTCTATAACGCTCTTCGTGGTGGTGCAGATTTTGCTGAACTGGCTAAGAAATATTCCACAGATGTTAACTCTGCCATGAATGGTGGGCAGTTGTTACATCTTCAGAAAGGACAGACAGTACCTGAGTTTGAGAAGGCTCTGTTTGCTTTGAAGCCAGGTGAGATAAGTGCTCCTGTACTTTCTCCTTTTGGTTATCATATCATTAAGATGGGTGGTCGTGAGAGTTTCCCAACTTATGAAACTCTTCGTCCAGATATCATGCAGTATATCGAGATGCAAGGTTTGCGTGAGCAGATTATTAATCAGAAACTCGATTCTATTGTAGAGAGTGAGGGCAAGACAGTCACACAGGACCAACTGCTCGACAGAAAACTCGCTTCTTTGGAGGAGAAAGATGCAAGCATGAAAAATCTTATCCGTGAGTATCATGATGGTTTACTGATGATTGAAATGAGTAACCGTGAGGTTTGGGATAAGGCTGCTAAGGATGAAAAGGCACTTGAAGCTTATTTCCGTAAGCATAAAAAACAATATAAGTGGACTGAACCACGTTTTAAGGGTATTGCCTATCACGTGAAAACAAAGGAAGATGTAGAGGCTGTGAAGGCATGTGTGAGGAATGTTCCTTTCAATCAGTGGGCAGAGAAACTGCGTGATAAGTTCAATGCTGACAATACTATCCGTATTCGTGTGGAGAAAGGTATCTTCCGAAAGGGGGATAATTCGTTAGTAGACCGTGATGTTTTCGGTGCGAAGACGATTGTGAAACCAGTTAATGGATATCCTATTGATGCCGTGTTCGGTAAGAAGATAAAGGCTCCTGAGGGGATGGAAGATGTGCGCGATCTTGTTGTTTCCAACTATCAGGAGGAACTTGAGAAGGCATGGGTAGAAGCATTGCGCAAAAAGTATAAAGTATTTGTTGATAAGAAGGTTCTTTCAACAGTCAATAAGCATTAAGATAATACAGCATTTCAATGAAAATAAATAAAGGAAAGACAATAGTCCTGCTTGCAGGAACAGTTCTTACAGCAATGGGTTTGCATGCAGGTGCATTCCGTGCAAGCGGTCCTGTTGCTCTGTCAGACTCTGTAAAGACTGAGACTGCTGCCGTAGATAAGCCAAACAGTGTTGTTGATGAGGTTATTTGGGTAGTCGGTGATGAACCTATCTTGAAGTCTGAAGTTGAAATAATGAGACTGCAAAGCGAGGCTGAAGGTACGAAATGGAATGGCGACCCTGAATGTATTCTACCTGAACAGATAGCTGTTCAAAAGCTTTTCCTCCATCAGGCAGCCCTCGACAGTGTTGAGGTGAGCGAGTCAGAGATTGCACGTGGTATAGATGATCAGATTAATTACTGGATTTCTCTTCCACAGATTGGCTCAAAGGAGAAGCTCGAGGCGTTCCAGAATAAGAGTATGACTCAGATTCGCCAAGACCTGCATGACGATTATAAGAACCGTTTGCTTGTACAGAAGGTACAGCAGAATCTGGTTAATGACGTGGCTGTTTCCCCTGCTGAGGTACGCGAATACTTTAAGAAGTTGCCAGTGGATAGTATTCCAATGATTCCAACAACGGTTGAAGTAGAGATACTTACGCAGACTCCAAAGATTGAGACAGAGGAGATAAATCGTATTAAGAACCAACTGCGTGACTATACTGACCGTGTGACGAAGGGCGAGACTTCTTTTGCTACATTGGCACGTCTCTACTCAGAAGACCCAGGTTCTGCTCGTCAAGGTGGCGAGTTAGGTTATATGGGACGTGGTGTACTCGACCCTGCATTTGCTGCTGCAGCCTTTAATCTTACTGACCCAAAGAAGATTTCAAAGGTTGTTGAGAGTGAGTTTGGCTACCACATTATCCAACTTATTGACCGTCGTGGTGATAAGGTTAATGTCCGTCATATCCTCTTGAAGCCAAATGTTTCAATAGCTTCTATCGATGCAGCTAAGGAGCGTTTGGATTCTATTGGTAAGGATATCAAGAGTGGTAAGTTTACATTCGAGGATGCAACGGCTTATCTTTCTGATGATAAAGATACGAAGAACAACCATGGATTGATGGTTAACTCTGTAGAGAACACTCGTACTTCACGCTTTAAGATGAAGGAACTACCAACAGAGGTGGCTCGTGTTGTTGATACGATGAAGGTTGGCGAGGTCTCAATGCCATTCCAAATGGTTAATGCTCGTGGTAAGGTTGTTTGTGCTATCGTAAAGTTGAAGGCACGTGTACCAGAACATCGAGCTACGATAACAGAAGACTTCCAGACGATGCGCGATATTGTTACAGCTAAGCGCAGAAAGGAAGTACTGCATGATTGGGTTGTAAAGAAGGTAAAGGAGACCTATGTGAGGATTAATCCTCGTTATAGAAGTTGTAATTTCCAATACGAAGGTTGGCTTAAATGACAATAAACAACAAGTATAAAAACATATTTTGCGGGCATAGAATCTTGATTACTATGATTCTATGCCTGTTTGGGCTATGGCAATCCCAGTCGCTCCGAGCACAGAATGCAACGGAGAAGAAAGGAGATAAGTTTTATATTGACCATGCCGACAATCTACGTCATAATCAATTGGAAATGCCTGATGTGATGATTGCTAAAGGCGATGTTCGTTTCCGATATAAGGGTATGACACTTAAGTGCGATAGTGCTTATTTCAATGAGAAGTCTAATTGGTTCAAAGCTTTCAGCCGTGTACATATCACTCGCCCTGGCGGAGTGAACCTTGACTGCCAACGTTTACATTATGATGGCTTTGGACAAATGGTTCATGCACGCGGTAAGGTGGTAGTAAGAGAAACTGGTCGTTCTCTCCGTTGTGATAGCTTGGACTATAACACAGCCTCTAAGGTGGCTAACTACTTCGGAGGGCGTGGTACATTGGTTTACAATGGTAATACGGTGGTTGCTGATCAGGGTGATTACAATACGGAAACGCATGATGCCAACTTCTTTGGTAACGTTGTGATGTTTACGCCGAAGTATCGTATTACAACACCAGAGGCGCATGGTAACACTGAGACAGGTCTTGTTCATGTTATTGGTAAGTCGGTTATTAAGACTGCTAAGGGCGAAGTGGTGCATACAAATGATGGTACTTATAATAGCAAGACCGACCAGATGGAACTTAATGGACGCTCTACTATCACTTCCCCAAAGCAGGATGTTGAAGGCGATAATATTGTCTATAACAGTTCAACAGGAGAAGCAGAAGGTCATGGTAATGTGAAGATAGTCGACAAGGCAAACAACCGTACTATCATCGGTCAGGATGTGTTCTATAACGAGAAGACTGGTCATAGTAACGCACGTGGTAATGTTAAGATAGATGACCGTAAGGCACAGCGTGTTATTACAGGTGATGAAGTGACTTACAATGCCAAGACTGGTTATAGTGCAGGACGTGGAAATGTGAAGATTGTCGACAAATTAAAGCAGCGCACCATTACTGGTCGTGACCTTACCTACAATAGTAATACACATGAGGGAACTGGCGAAGGCAACGTTTACTACATTGATTATAAGGGTAAGCACGCTTTCTATGGCGATTATCTTCATTATACTGATTCCGCAGCGATAGCCTTTGGTGGTAATCCTGGCCAGTAGCAAAGGATTTCTCACAAGGTGATACGCTCTTTGTTCATGCTGATACTATTAGTATGAAGGGATTTCATATGAATACTCCACAGATGTATCGTGAGATATATGGTGTGAATAATGTTCGTGCCTATCGTACGGACGTGCAGGCGGTATGTGGTTTTATGGTAGCTAACACCAAGGATTCTTGTCTAACGATGTATGATTATCCAATCGTGTGGAGTGGTACACGTCAGTTGGTGGGCGATTCTATTAAGGCATATATGAACGACTCAACCATCCGTCAGGCGTTTGTGTATGGCAATGCTTTCTCTATTGAAAAGCTTCCTGAACCCAAATACTACAACCAGATATCCTCTAATGACATGCGTGCTGACTTTGTCAATGGTGCTGTTCGTCGTGTTGATGCGTGGGGAAATGTGGAAGTAGTCTTCTATCATACCGATAAGGATAGTACGCTCATTGGGCATAATTATACAGAAACAGATACGCTTCGGATGTTTATCTCACCTGTTCGAAAGCTACAGAAGATATGGATGTCAAAGTCGAATGGCGTTATTAGTCCGATGACACAGATACCACCCGACAAGTTGACACTGCCTCGCTTTGAACTTTTCGATGAGGTAAGACCTAAGGATAAGAATGATATATTCCGCCTTGCACCACGTAAGACGAGTGCAACCGTACGTAATTCACGAGTGTCTTTACCACCTCGTCAGCAAATAGAATGACGTCTTTGGGTCTTATATACAGACCCATTTGACGTTTTATTAAGTAATACTCCACAATAAATAATGCTATTCTTCCACTCATCACGCCCCCGTCGTTTTCATCATGAATATATGTATGTGGACGAACGCAAGGAACTGCTCAATGATATAGAGCAGCGTGCTCGGCGTGAATTGAATGGTGAAGAGGCGCCTGAAGGTAAGTATCGGGAGGAACTACAGCGCAAGATCAGTGGCTCTTTGAAGCCTGAAGTGTTGCGCCATAGAGGTAATCGTTTTACGGCAATGTGGGTGTCGTTGATTCTTTCTGCAGGTGTCATTGCTCTTCTTACCTTATTTATTCATTGCTTTATAGAATCCTTCATGAGTGATATCATACAACTTTTACCAGATAGTGTAGCCAACCAGATTGCAGCTGGTGAGGTTATCCAGCGTCCAGCTTCGGTTATTAAGGAGTTGGTGGAGAATGCCATTGATGCTGGAGCAACGCATATTGATGTGTTGGTGGTAGATGCTGGTCGCACTTCTATTCAGGTAATCGACGATGGAAAGGGTATGTCTGAGACGGATGCACGTCTTTCTTTCGAGCGTCATGCCACTTCTAAGATTCGTAAGGCTGACGACCTTTTCCTCTCTTCGTACGATGGGCTTCCGTGGAGAGGCATTGGCTTCTATTGCTGCAGTGGCTCAGATAGAGTTAAAGACTCGTATGGAGAGCGAGGATTTGGGTACACACCTGTCTATTGCTGGCAGTCGTTTTATGGGTCAGGAGCCTTGCTCTTGTCCTGTTGGAAGTAACTTTACGGTAGAAAATCTCTTCTTCAACGTACCTGCTCGACGTAAGTTTTTAAAGTCGAATACTACCGAACTCAATAATATCATCACTGCCTTTGAGCGCATCGTATTGGTCTATCCACAGATTTCCTTCACGCTGCACAGCAATGGTACAGAACTTTTCAATTTGCGTGCTTGTAGCTATCGTCAGCGAATTGTGGAGGTTTTTGGTAAGCGTCTCAATCAGGATCTTCTGCCGATAGATGTTGATACGAGCCTTTGTCATATCCATGGCTTTGTTGGTAAGCCGGAGTCTGCACGTAAGAAAGCACCTCATCAGTATTTCTTCGTCAACGACCGCTATATGAAACATCCTTATTTTCATAAGGCAGTCATCACGGCTTTCGACCGACTTATTCCGCAAGGAGAGCAGGTTCCTTACTTTCTTTATTTCGATGTACCAGCAGAGAATATTGATGTGAATATTCATCCGACAAAGACTGAGATAAAGTTTGAGAACGAACAGGCTATTTGGCAGATTCTACTTGCAGCTGTAAAGGAGGCTGTAGGGCGCTTTAATGATATTCCTGCCATTGACTTTGATACGGAGGGGAAACCTGATATTCCTGTGTTCAATCCCAATGTCGAAATGTCCGCACCAAAGGTAGACTTCAATCCTGCCTATAACCCTTTCAAACAGATATCTCAACCTGCTAAGTCTTCAGTTCCAGATGGATGGGAAGAACTCTATGCTGACTTAGGGTCTGGTGGTGAAATCCGTCAGTCAAAACTTTTTGAACAGCGTGAGGATGAGATGATAAGCAGTAGCTTGGGTACTGTAAGCGATACTGTTGAGGAAGGAACAATTATCCCTTCAGCAGCTACACAGTCCGCAGCAGAGTCGTTGATAGAAGACAAGGCACCCTCTCATTATCAGTATAAGGGCTGTTATATCATGACAGCAGTGAAGTCTGGACTTATGATTATTGACCAGCATCGTGCGCATATTCGTATTCTCTATGAGGAGTATTTGCGCCAGTTGTCTGAACATAAAGTACATTCCCAGAAAGTACTCTTCCCAGAGATGGTTCAGTTCTCCGTCTCTGACCAAGTGATTCTCGACCAGATTCTGCCTGAAATGGCTGAGATGGGCTTCCAACTCGATAGCCTTGGTGGTGGTAGTTATGCTGTTAATGGCGTTCCTGCAGGTATAGAAGGACTGAATGTCGTTGCGCTTATCAATGACATGGTAGCTTCGGCAATGGAGAGCGGAACGAGTGCGAAGGAAGAAATCGATCAAGCTTTGGCATTGAGTCTTGCACGTAATGCAGCCATACCGCAAGGTCAGGTGCTGAGTAGTATGGAAATGGATAATATTGTCAACGAACTCTTTGCTTGTAGTAATGTCAATTACACTCCTTCTGGCGAACCAGTAATTGCAATTATGAAGCAGCAGGATATTGAGCATCTTTCGATAGTTGATAGTCTCTTTTATGACTGTTTGCCTTATAAAGCCCTATTAGTCCAATCAGCTTAATAGGGCTTGTTGTTTGTGTTAATAGCAAAACCATTTAGTAATTAGTATTTTACTCTCTTCATAATGATGAGTATAATGCCTCTTTCTTCCTATCTTTAGCCTCTGTGTTGATGCCCCGCACATGTCGTGCTGGTGCTTAGCACATGTCGTGCTGTTGGTAAACACCAATAGTGTTGTTGATAGTTACTTTTCAAAATGTAGCTGAAATGGAGTCAAATTGTTGGTAGTTTTTATAAGTCAATACGATATTCTTTCTTTGAAAGAACGGCTGAGTAAGAGGAATGTGCCACCTTATCGTTATAATACAGCAGTAACTTACATTAATGTTCAACGTTAAATAAATAGATTTTTTAGAAAAAACCGACCCTGATAGATTTTAATTATTATCTTTGTGAACAAACTTAGTATTGCTGGGAATCACTGTCAGCAATAAAGGAGCAGAATAGGTTAAGATCGTTAAATAATAAGATTATGAAAAAGTTATTGATAGTTTTGGCATTGGCTGGTGTGTCTATGACCAGTTTTGCCCAAGATGAGGTACTCACTGAGAAGTATAGCGTTGCTACCAACTCGTTCTGGAGCAACTGGTTCGTACAACTTGGTGCAGATTGGAACGCATGGTATTCTAACCAAGAGCATGGTCGTGATGCAGCAATCAGTCCGTTGAAGGACTTCCGTTCAAAGCCGGGTGCAGCTTTCGCTATTGGTAAGTGGTTTACACCGGGTATCGGTCTTCGTACAAAGATACAAGGTATCTGGGGCAAGCGTGTCGGTGCTGACAGTAATCCTGCTTCTCAGCTTGATAACAGCAACAAGTATTGGATTGCACAGGAGCAGGTAATGTTCAATCTGAGCAACCTCCTTTGCGGTTACAATGAGAACCGTGTTTGGAATCTGATTCCTTTTGCTGGTACTGGTGTTGGACGTTCTATGTCAGCTAACCGTTATGCAATGGGACTGAGTGCAGGTCTTCAATCTTCTTGGAAGGTGAGCAAAGGAATGCGTGTTTATCTTGAAGCTGGTTGGAACCGTTATGAAGGCGACCTCGATGGTGCTGCATACGCAAACAATGAGCGTCGTGGATGGGAGTCACATGACAATAACCTTTATGCGGAAATTGGTTTGAACTTCAATATCGGTAAGGGTACTTGGAAGAAGAGTCCAGATATGGAAGCTATCAACACACAGCATCAGGCGGCTCTCGATGCATTGAATGCACGCCTTCAGGATGCAGAGGAAGAGAATGCACGTCTTCGTAATGAATTGGCAAATCAGAAGCCAGTTGAGACTGTTTCAGAGTCTGTGAAGCAGTTGGTAACAACTCCTGTTTCAGTCTTCTTCGAAATCAACCAGTCTACAATTGCTTCTCAGAAAGACCTCGTAAACGTACAGGCATTGGCGAAGTATGCTAAGGACAATAATAACAACCTTCTTGTGACAGGTTATGCTGACAGCGCAACGGGTTCTGCTGATTACAACCAGAAGTTGTCTGAACGTCGTGCAACAGTAGTCGCCAACGAACTTGTTAAGATGGGTATTGAGAACAATAAGATTACGACTGTTGGTAAGGGTGGAGTAGAGACCTTGTCTCCAATCTCTTTCAACCGTCGTGCAACGGTTCAGATTACGGAATAAGATAAGTTCAATCAAGATATTTCTTAAATGCAAGTAGGGATACACGAGCGTGTATCCCTACTTTTTGTTATGATGATAGGAGTAATTGGGCTTATTTGGCTTATGGAGCTAATAAGCCCAATACCAGTTCTTTTATCGATGTCCCTTTGTGTCCCTCATCGTGAAAGCAAGGGCTTAAACCCCTTCTGCAGCGTGATAAGACGAACGAACAAGCGGACCACTAACCACGTGCTTAAAACCTTTCTCTAAGGCTATCCGTTTATATTCAGTAAACATTTCGGGTGTGATATAGGCTTTAACTGGCAGGTGTTCGGCAGTAGGCTGGAGATACTGACCGAGCGTGAGGCGTTGGCAACCTGTTGAAAGAATATCGTCCATTGTCTCTAAGATTTCTTCGTGGGTCTCACCTAAGCCGAGCATGAAGCCAGTCTTGGCAGTGATACCACAGTTGGCTATCTCTCTCAGCACTTCTAAACTGCGTTCATAGCGTGCCACAGAGCGTACTGATGGCGTGAGGCGACGCACTGTCTCCATGTTGTGTCCTGCTACGTGGGGGTGTGTTGCCATGACTTGACGTATGAGGTCAGCCTTTCCCATGAAATCAGGAATGAGCAGTTCAATCTTTGTGTCAGGGTTTAATCGGCGTATCTCTTCGATAGTCTTTATCCAGTGGGCTGCACCATAATCGGGTAGGTCGTCACGATCAACAGAGGTGATGACGGCATAACGTAGCTTAAGAGCTTTCACTGACTCAGCTACACGACGTGGCTCGTCAGGGTTGAGCAGTCTGGGTCTACCACTTAACGTATTACAGAAACGGCACTTTCGTGTACAGATATCACCGCCAATCATCAAAGTTGCCGTACGTGCCATCCAGCATTCCGAGCGATTTGGGCAGAGTCCACTCGTACAGATAGTGTTCATATGATGCTTGGCAAGGATACCAGCCGTCTCACCAGTCGACTTCTTCGATGTGAGGTCAATCTTAAGCCAAGCAGGTTTCATCACGTGTGGTTCACGTCCGAAGAGCAGACGGAGGAACTGTCGCAGCTTCAAACCACGGATAATAGTGGATAGATCTATGTTTTCCAACCTCTCTTCTACCGCCTCTCTCGTGAACTCACAACCTTTAAGTAGGCTGAGGAAATCATGATCGATATCGCCAAGAAGGAAGTAATCGCCCACCATATTGATGCTTCCAATGATGTTATTCTTTAGTTCAATATGGGCTTCAAGTGTTCCGACACCTTCAAAACGATGCTTTCGAACGAGGGAGTACTTGGGATTCTTACCATAAACAAAGTCGTCAGAAGATAGTTCTTTCTCTATCTCTGCAACTTCTTTCATGTCTTCTTCCGTTAGTTCGAGCACCTCAATACCGCACATTTCCTGTTGTACATAGTCCATAAAAGCCAAGATATCTAACTGTATATAGGTCGCAACATTCGTCACTCGTTGTCTGACAGACGCTACACCTTTGCTTTGTAGTTTCTCTTTTGCAGGAGTGAGTGCATTAGACAGGTGGTCAAGTTGGGTGTCAAAGAGTAGGGAGTTGTGCAGAACACTACGGTTAGACAGTTGATAGAAAGCACAACCCGATACTTTTGTTCCGTTAATGAGAATATCATTTCGACCCGATAACTGTGCATCAATCTTCAGTCCTTTTAGTAAGTCTGCCATTCGTTGCATATAAGCAGCAAAGGCTTCGTTGGCATTGACGGAACGTGAAATATAAGAAAATTGTATGCAACCCTTGTCGGCATAGATACATCCTCCACCACTTTTCCGTCTGAAAATATCAATCTTGTGTTCTTTGCAGTAGTCTGTATTGACTTCATTATCAATCAACTGATTGCGTCCTAACATCACCGTAGGGTTCACACGCCAGCCTATAAAGTAGTCGTCATCGGTATAATGCCGTGCTACATATTCTTCTACTGCAAAGTAGAAGGGCAGTTGATGAATGGTATCTGGTTTAGGTAGTAGTATATATTTCATCGTTGGTATTGATTGTTTATGGGAACAAATGTACAAATAAATTTACTAAAGAGAGAAGAAAGTTGGGAAAATAGTGAGGAGAGCACTATTAGTCTTATTAGCCTTATTGACCCAATAAGGCTAACAAGCAACTCTTAAAAATGCAAAAAGCAATCATCGCTCTTATACTTTTTCGTACATTTGTAGTCGAATTTATCAGTTAAAATAAAGGTAATAGGTTATGTTAAAAAAACAATTCGTATCAGTAGCAGCCGTAGCAGTACTAACTACAGGAGTTGCTTTTGCTGCAGTGCAGCAGGATAAGGTGATGTATAAGCAGGCAGATGGCACCTACGTTGTCAATACGACCAGCCTCTGTTCAAATGTAAAGGGATTTAAGGGTGCAACACCAGTAGAGGTTTATATCAAGAATAATAAGGTTATCAAGGTTGAGGCATTGCCAAATCGTGAGGGTCCTAAGTTCTATGATAAGGTGAAGCAGGGGTTATTTCCAAAGTTTGTATTTTCATTGTTCCATAAATCAGCGACAAAAGATAGCGCAAATCCTCCTTTAACAAATGTTTTGACTGATAGCATTTCTCAAATTGTCTCAGCTTGTCCTGGCGAAATTGGTGTGGGCGGTTATTGTTAATAACAGAGATACGGTTAAGGTCAATAATAAGAGTGTTTATCCTATGATGAGTGTGTTTAAGGTTCATCAGGCATTAGCTCTTTGTAATGACTTTGACAATAAAGGAATTTCACTTGATACCTTAGTAAATATAAATAGGGATAAACTTGACCCAAAGACTTGGAGTCCTATGCTGAAAGATTATTCAGGGCCAGTCATATCATTGACAGTGAGAGATTTGCTGCGTTATACTCTTACTCAGAGTGACAACAATGCAAGCAACCTTATGTTTAAGGATATGGTTAATGTCGCTCAAACAGATAGTTTTATAGCCACACTCATTCCTCGTTCAAGTTTTCAGATAGCTTATACGGAAGAGGAAATGTCGGCTGACCATAACAAGGCTTACTCTAACTATACATCTCCTCTTGGTGCTGCAATGTTGATGAATCGTTTGTTTACTGAAGGTCTTATCGATGATGAGAAACAAAGTTTCATTAAGAATACGTTAAAAGAATGCAAAACAGGTGTAGATAGGATAGCAGCTCCACTTCTTGATAAAGAAGGGGTTGTTATAGCGCATAAGACAGGTTCAGGTGATGTTAATGAAAATGGTGTTCTTGCAGCTCACAATGATGTTGCCTATATATGTCTGCCTAATAATATCAGTTATACCTTAGCGGTATTTGTTAAGGATTTCAAGGGGAAATGAATCACAAGCGTCACAATATGTTGCGCATATATCAGCTGTAGTATATTCTTTATTAATGCAAACTTCAGTAAAATCTTAAACTAATGGTATGAAACTGTCAAAAGCTGCAAAGGCAGAGAGTATTGATGGTGTGACCGGAGCTACCTATACATCACGTGCTGTGAAGGAGAATATAGCTGCTGCCGTAGCTTACTATAAGAAGAATAAGTAAGAGTTAGTTAACTATTAACATAGAAGATATGATCAGATTAAATGCTTTTTTCAAGGTAAAGGCTGGTGTAACAACTGCCCAAGTGAAGGCTCTTGCAGATGAATTAGTAGAACTTTCACGTAAAGATGAAGGTAATAAGGGTTACGATTTGTTTGAGAGTACAACCCAACCAGGTGTCTTCCTTTTCTGTGAATCATGGGAGGACAAGGCTTGTTTGACGCGTCATGCTCGTTCAGAACATTTCACTCGTATTGTTCCTGAATTAGAAAAGCTGACAGATGGTGGCTTAAGCATTGAGCAGTTTGAGCGCTAATCACAAATAATCTTCTCTCTTCATTATTCTTTAGTCGTTGACTATTTAGTCGAAGAGTGGGGTAAAGAAACTAAATTAAAAAGAGCGTATCAAGGAGTCTTTAATCTTCTCGATACGCTCTTTCTTTATGTTTAGCAAACCCTTTATCCTTTTTCGGTAATCACTCCCTCCCTATGGGGGAGGGGTTGGGGAGAGGCCAGCCCTTACTTTACATCCCCAACCTTAATCAAATACTCCGCAATCTGCACAGCATTCAATGCAGCACCCTTTGCGGATTTGGTCGCCAGTGAGCCAAAGTGTATTACCATTGTCATCGGCAAGGTCCTTACGGATACGACCCACATAGATGTCATCGTGACCAGCACTCTCGAGTGGCATAGGGTAGACATAGTTCTGTGGATCATCAACAACAGTAACACCAGGGGCAGCCTTCAAAGCCTCACGAATCTCCTCAACAGAGAGTGGACGCTCGGTCTCGAACCATACTGCCTCTGAATGACTACGGAGAGAAGACACACGAACGCAGGTAGCAGAAGTGCGAACATCAGAGTGCATAATCTTACGCGTCTCGTTAAACATCTTCACCTCTTCCTTTGTATAGTCGTTCTCTGTCATCTTATCAATCTGTGGAATGACATTGTATGCCAACTGATGTGGGAACTTCTCGATGGTCTTTACTTCGCCAGTCTCAACAAGTTCCTTGTACTGCTGCTGCAACTCTGCCATAGCGGCAGCACCTGCACCAGAAGCACTCTGATAGCTGCTGACATGTATTTTCTTGATATGGCTGAGCTTATCGATAGGATTTAATACGACAACCATCATAATGGTAGTACAGTTAGGGTTGGCAATGATGCCACGTGGACGGTTCAAAGCATCCTCAGCATTGATTTCTGGAACAACCAATGGTACGTCATTATCCTGACGGAACTGGCTTGAGTTGTCAATCATCACAGCACCATATTTGGTGATGGTTTCTGCAAACTCGGCTGATGTACCACCACCCGCACTTGTGAAGGCGATGTCTACATCCTTGAAATCATCGTTATGCTGGAGCAGTTTTACTTCGTATTCCTTACCCTTGAATGTGTATTTCTTACCCGCTGAACGCTCTGAACCAAAGAGAACGAGGTCGTCCATTGGGAAATTTCTCTCAGCTAAGATGCGCAGGAACTCCTGACCTACGGCACCACTGGCACCAACAATTGCTACTTTCATATCTTTTATCTTTAATTGTTTACGAACCTATTCGTAGTTGCAAATATACTATTTTTCCCTAAGACAAACAACGGTATGTTAGTCTTTTTTCTTTTTCGATAGATATAATCTGTTGTGTATCGTTGTTTTCTGTCATTTTGTGAGGATTATATAGGTTTATTAGGGGGTCTTCCATTAAAGGCATAGATAGGAATAGAATAAAGGTTTATACACTTTTTAAAGACATTACCACTTGTTCTCATACCTTTGGTGTTTGTAAACTATTTTCGCGTGACTTAAAACCAATACATGCTCTTTTGGCTTCTTAAAGACGCCTAATTGACTTGCAAGAGGTGCCCTTTAAGACCCTTACTAACGCCCTTTTGAAGTCCAATTAAGCACCTTTTACTTTGCTGCTTTATAACTATTTGATTCTCTGTTGGTTGTAAAGTTGCTTTCTATGTGGCTTTTTACTTGATTTTGAAGGAAGTTTAATCGAGTTAATGTAATGATTTTTCAGAGTCTTTTCTGTGTTTTTGACGGATTTATATGAAAAGGTTTTCTGTGTCGGAGGACGATAATATAGAGGGAAGTTGACAGTTTTAGCTATGTTTTTACTTCATGAGTAACCTCGGTTCTACCGCTAAATGTGTGGATGCTTTTCCTATAGCTTCAACGAAAGAACCCTTATTAGAGAGGTATTATTAGGTGGTTGCCAAAGTTTTTTCGTAACTTTGCAGACAGTAATTTATAGATACGCATGCTGAATTTATCTCAATATTTCCCGATAACCGACCCGACATTGATTTTCTTTGTTGTTCTGCTGATGATATTGCTTTCGCCTATCATCATGGGACGACTGCGCATTCCACATATCATAGGTATGGTGTTGGCAGGTGTCCTTGTTGGAAAATATGGACTGAATATTCTTGGTCGTGATGCCTCGTTTGAACTTTTTGGACGTGTAGGACTGTACTATATCATGTTCCTTGCAGGTCTGGAAATGGATATGGAGGGACTGAAGAAAAACCGTAATAGGGTGATGATCTTCGGTATGTTGACCTTCCTTGTCCCCTTTGCAATGACCTATTTTATGGGTGTCAGTCTTTTGGGCTATATCCCTTTGGCATCGCTTCTGCTTGCGGCAATCATGGCTTCTAATACGTTGATAGCCTATCCGATAGTGGGACGATACGGATTAACACGACATACGAGTTCGACGTTGAGCGTGGGTTCGTCTATGATGGCGCTCTTTATGGCTTTGATAGTCATGGCTTCCATCGTCAATTCGTTTCATGGCAATGGCGGTATACTCTTTGGCTACTATTCATTTTGAAGTTTGTGGCTTATTGTGTGGGTTTGATTATGGTGATACCACGTGTGACACGTTGGTTCCTTCGTCGATATTCCGACGCTGTGATGCAGTTTATCTTTATCCTTGCAGTGGTGTTTCTCTCGGCAGCATTGTCGGATGCAGTGGGGTTAGAAGGAATCTTTGGAGCATTCATGTCAGGTTTGATATTGAACAGATTTGTGCCAAAGGTATCTCCATTGATGAACCGTATAGAGTTTACTGGTAATGCACTCTTCATTCCTTACTTCCTTATCGGAGTTGGTATGCTGATTAATGTACGCTTGCTTTTTGCAGGAAGTAAGATACTTTGGGTTGTATTCTGTATTGTCTTCTTCGGTACTTTGGGTAAGGCTGTAGCAGCTTATTTGGCAGCTCGTATCTTCCGTATGTCTTGGTTGGCTGGTCACATGATGTTTGGTTTGACCAGTGCCCATGCTGCTGGTGCTATTGCGATGGTGATGGTAGGCGTAGATTAGAGGTGGCACCAGGTCAATATCTCTTTGGTGACGAGGTGCTGAATGGAATAGTAATCATGATACTCTTTACCTGTGTCATCTCAACCGTCATTACAGAACGTGCTGCACAACGTCTCCGTTTGCAGGAAAAGGAAGATCAGAATATGATGAAGAACCTCGATGATGAGAAGATTCTTATTCCAGTGAAGTATCCAGAGTATTCTGATAACCTCATGACCATGGCTACATTGATGCGTAATCCACGTTTGAAACGAGAGTTGGTGGCATTGAATGTGGTATATGATGATGTGAATATGCGCCATAATCAGGCAGAGGGACAGCGTTTGTTGGACCATCTTTGCCATTTGGCGAGTGCGTCAGATGTACCGATGGTGACGCAGGTACGTGTTGCAGCAAATATTGCCAATGGTATTAAACATGCTTTTAAAGAGTTTCAAGCGTCAGAGATTCTGATGGGATTACACTTCCATAAGGAGATTAATCGTAGCTTTTGGGGAGAATTTACGCGAAGTCTATACAATGGTTTGAGCCGTCAGATTATCGTGACACGTATCTTACAACCACTGAATACAATTCGCAGAATACAGGTGGCAATCCCTTCTCGGGCTGAGTTTGAACCCGGTTTTTATCGTTGGTTGGAACGATTGGCACGTATGGCAGGCAACTTGGAGTGTCGTATAGCATTCCATGGACGTAATGAAACGTTGCAACTTGTCAATGAATTTATTCGTAATCGCTTCCCAAGTGTTAGGGCTGAATATGAAGAGATGGCGCATTGGAAGGAATTGCCAACGCTTGGTTCGCAGGTTAGAGAGGACCACCTCTTTGTCATAGTGACAGCACGTAAGGGTACGATATCTTATAAGACGGCAATGGAAAGACTTCCTGAAGAACTGAATAAGTTTATTAAAGGTAAGACAATCATGATTATCTTCCCAGATCAGTATGGTAGTGAGATGGATGATATGACCTTCGCTCAGCCACAGCATACGGAGGAACGCAGTGCTTATGAGGCTGTAAGAGAGTGGATTCATAATAAGGTGTAAGAGGTTATTAGGCTAATTAGGCCAATTAGACTAATATGGCTAATAAGCCCAATAGCCCCAATAAAAGAATAGAATATGATAGATATTAAGAACATAACTAAAAGCTTTGGCTCGCTTCAAGTGTTGAAGGGTATTGACCTTCGTATTGAAAGGGAGAGGTTGTCAGTATTGTTGGTCCATCTGGAGCTGGTAAAACCACCTTGTTACAGATACTTGGAACGCTGGACAAGCCCGATAGTGGCTCTGTCGTTGTGGATGGTATTGACGTGGGCAGCCTGTCAGCCGGTAAGTTGAGTAATTTTCGCAACCAGCACTTAGGCTTTGTCTTCCAGTTTCATCAGCTTCTTCCTGAGTTTACAGCTCTTGAAAATATTATGATTCCTGCTTATATTGCTGGCAAGAAGAATAAGGATGCACGTCAGCGTGCTGAAGAACTGTTGGAGTTTATGGGCTTGAGCGATCGTGCTAATCATAAGCCTAATGAACTTTCTGGTGGTGAGAAACAGCGCGTAGCTGTAGCTCGTGCGTTGGTGAACAACCCTGCTGTTATCCTTGCCGATGAACCTTCTGGTAGTTTGGATTCGAAAAACAAGCAGGAGTTACATCAGCTCTTCTTCGATCTCCGTGATAAGTTCGGTCAGACTTTCGTTATCGTTACACACGATGAGGGGCTCGCAAGTATCACAGATAGAACGATACATCTTAAAGATGGCTTGATACAGAATGACGTTTGTCAAGAGACAGAATGATGTTTGTTGAAAGCCAGAATGACATAAAGACATATTTTTTAATGACATATTCTTTATAGAGTATGTTTGTAGACGATTAACTTAATAATTATTAATAGCCTGATGAATACTGAAGAAGTTATAAAGCTGATAATCAATAAAGCCTATGAGGTGCGGAGCCATTTTGTTGCTGGGTATTTAGAGAGTGTTTATAAAAAAGCACTGCTAATAGAACTTAGAGAAGCTGGATTGATAGTAGAGGAAGAGGTTGAGATGCCTGTGACGTATAAAGGTCATGTGATAGGTGTTTTTCGTGCAGATATTGTCGTGGATAAATGTGTTATCATAGAACTAAAAGCTGTTGCTCAGTTATTACCAGCACACGCAATTCAGCTTGTAAACTATCTCTCTGTGTCTGGAATAGATAATGGGCTGCTTATAAATTTTGGCTCGACTGAACGGCTGGAGATTAAACGTAAGTATAGGGTTTATAACTCTCATAACTAAAAGGTAAATTGAGCGAAAGCTCGATAAGAAAATATGTCATTGAAAGAATATGTCTTTATGTCATTCTGGCTTCAGACAACTTAAAAATAGGAATATGTCTAAAATAAAACTTGGAGCATACAATACGCTCACAGTACAGAAGATTGCCTTACGTGAAGGCAATGGTGATCCATTCGGAATCTACCTTGATGGTGGACCGGCTGGTGAGATACTCATGCCTCAGAAGTATGTGCCAGAGGGAACAGAGATTGGGGATGAACTGGAAGTATTTGTTTATCTCGACCAGGATGAACGCCCGATTGCTACTACTGAGGAACCTTTGGCGCAGGTAGGAGACTTCGCTTACTTGGAGTGCTCATGGGTGAATGAGTATGGTGCATTCCTCTCTTGGGGTGTGATGAAAGACCTCTTTTGTCCTTTCCGTGAACAGAAGAAACGTATGACTATTGGCAATAGCTATATCGTTTATATTCATCTTGACGAAGAGAGCTATCGCCTTGTTGCCTCTGCAAAGGTAGAGCATTATCTTGACGAACAGCCACGAGGTTATAAGCATGGACAGGAAGTTGACTTGTTAATATGGCAGAAGACCGACCTTGGCTTCAAAGTTATTGTCGATAATAAGTATCCAGGCCTTATCTATGAAGATCAAGTGTTCCAATATGTTCATACTGGTGACCGACTAAAGGGTTATATCTCAACGGTTCGTCGTGATGGTAAGATTGACTGTACACTTCAACCAACAGGACAACAGCATGCGGAAGGCTTTGCAGAGGTCCTGCTTCAATATCTGAAAGATAACGATGGAGTATGTGATCTTGGTGATAAGAGTGAAGCAGAGGATATTAAACGTCGTTTTCAGGTTTCTAAAAAGGTGTATAAACGAGCTGTTGGCGACCTGTATAAGCGTCATCTGATTACGGTTGAACCGCTGGCGATACGTTTAGTAAAGTAGAATAGAGCCTTTTTCTCAATTTTTTATCGTACTTTTGCATAAGATAGGCTACACTCAACAAAATGAGAACAAGCTCTCTTTTGTTTTCGTTTGCACTATCTTTGCACTCTAAATAAAGGATAATAATAAAACAATGCAGAATCAATTTTCAAGAACCCAACTTCTTCTTGGCAAGCCTGCTATCGACACACTTAATGGTAGTCGTGTCGCTGTCTTCGGTGTAGGAGGTGTTGGTGGATATGCTGTAGAAGTATTGGCACGTAGTGGCGTGGGAGCTATTGATGTTATTGATGACGACCGTGTTTGTCTAACAAATGTCAACCGACAACTCCTTGCTACCACTCGAACAGTGGGAAAGCATAAAGTAGATGTCGCTGAAGAGCGCATTCACTCAATCAATCCACGATGTATCGTGCGGAAATATCAGACATTCTATTTGCCTGATAACGCCGATCAGTTCGATTTCTCTCATTATGATTATGTCATTGATTGTATTGATACTGTAACAGCTAAGCTTGATCTTATCTATCGTTGTCATGAAATGAATATCCCATTGCTTTCTTGTATGGGTGCTGCTTATAAACTTGATGCCACACAGTTCCGTGTGACTGATATCTTCAAGACGATCAACGATCCATTGGCAAAGGTGATTCGTAAGAAACTTCGTAAAACAAAGATTAAGCATCTTAAAGTAGTATACAGTCCTGAAGAACCGCTTGAGAGTATCGAACAACCAGAAATCTCTTGCCGTTTCCACTGTATCTGTCCCGATAAGGATATGCGTAAGTGTACTGACCGTCATACTATTCCAAGTTCTAATGCGTGGGTGCCAGCTGCGGCTGGACTTATTGCAGGTGGAGAAGCTGTGAAAGATCTTGTTAATCTTGCCAACACTATGCGTATCCGTCCTGAAGATGAGGCTACAAGCGAGCCTGCTCGTATCGCCCATGAGCGTGCTGCAAAGATGCTGGAGGAGCATAAACGACTCAAGGCAGAGAAGGCTGCAGCAGATAAGTAATGTTTTATGAAATTGGCGTAGAAAATAGCTCCATAAGTTAGAGTTTTTTTTTAATTTAGTTTGCTGTCATTTTTAACACTCTTGGTACTGTGTTTATTATCAGTACTTTATATCTAATAATAAAGTGATAGAAATGACAGCAAACTTTTATTTTATAATGTTGTCTTTTTTTAATTGCTCTCTTATTTTCCTAATTGGTAAAATAATGCAATGTTTTTATTATTTCATAAGGAAACCATACTCATATACTTTAGGAACAATACGTTTAGCAAGGTTGCGCTGTGCATCTCTAAGCGCGCCAATAAGTAGCATATACTCTTTATCAGTACTGCTATTGTTCATCTTTCCCTTCTTATCTCTCCCTTGAAAGTGCAGTTTTATATCGTAAAGTGATGCGTTGGGGTTACTCTGAGGCTGGGCATGATAGTACCTCCATAGGTTTCTTCCAGCCTTCATAACTATTGTTGCTTCTTCACTAAGATGCTCTATAGGTATGTAATCTTTATCATCTGTATCTCTGTCATCATCTTTAAAATCTAAAGATAGTATTGTTTTCTGCTCTACTTTTATTTTGTTGTGCAAAGAATTATACATAAAATGACTATCGAAACATTCTTTAGCTTCTACTTCACTCTCTGTAAATGGAATCCAATGATTAGTACCTTCTGACGAAGATATTCTATTTTGACGATGAAAAATTGTATTCACTAAGCAGTCTGAAAGAAATGTATAATCTCTTTGCCAGCCGTCTTTAGGTGCGAAGAATTGATCTCTATCGTTAATCCAATCAGCAGGAATACAAAGACGAACAGCTAAAAATACTGATAATTGTACTAAGGTTTCAGCATTTATATAAGCAGCATGACCTGTATCTATTGTTATCTCATTCTCTATACGTATAAGGTTAGCGTTCTGAAAATCTGTCCTTCCACTGTTCATCATACCTATGAAATTAGGATTGCTTTTATCCTTTACTTTTGGAATCCAGCTTGTTATGCTCTTCTTTCCGTCAGGACTGTCAATTGATTTTATAAATAATAATTCACCATTGCTGTTGTAAACATCAGCATCAATATGTTTAAATATCTCTTTTTCGGCTGTATGCCAAATCTTAAAACCAATAGGGAATTTCCCCTTAACATTATCGAATGTATCTGCTGGAACAAGAAACGCTTTCGTAAGCTTCGCTTGAAAATGTCCACGGAATTGCTTATAGTTGGCTCCTTGCTGAATTTTCAACTTTGAAAATTCTGCAAGGATAACTCCTCGTAATTCTTGATAGATGCGAATAAAGAACTGTGCAAAGAGTTCGTTCAGTGCACTTTTGCCTACAATCTGACCATAGCGAGAATAAACGTCGTTGCCTGTGGCAACTCCAGATTTATTTTCTCCCGTTCCTGCTCTTTGTTTTGTATCGCCCGCTTCCTTATATGGAGGATTTATATAGATGATTAATTTACGACGCTTCTCCTCGTTAGATATTATATCCTTCAAGCCTTGAGGTAGTTTTTCAAAGGAATCATTTAGGAAATCAAATTCAAAAATATGATTATTGAGCAGTGGCAAGTCTTTTTTATTCAGCACACGAGTACGCATAACTTCCACATCTGACTTATCAATTGTCGATGCCCATATATTGTATTTATTACTTAAGCCCTCTAATAAATTACCTGTACCAGCAGCACAATCCCAAATATAATATTCTTCTTGCCAATTTTCACCCAATTCTTCTGCAAGATATTGTTGAGACAGTTCAACCCATCGTTGTGGTGTAAAGAACGAACCTTTCGTTTCTCTTACATCTCGAGGCACTAAGAGGTCCTTTCGGGTAATGATATAATCCCAATATTCACGTTTTGGCGGACGTATATATCGGTTCCAAAAGGTTGTATGAGCTTTTTGATTATCGTTAAATTCGGCTACACGATAGTTCTCAAGCCCTAATTCATCTATCTTACGATCAAGCTTATATGTGTTATTTTGTAATACAACATTTAGTTTTTCCAACAAAGGAACATTGTCTTTTATAAGAATATCAGCTAAAAAGAAATCGGAGTCGTATATCTTTGCTTTCTTAAGGACAGCCCAATCAACATTAACAGAGTGCCGTACTTCTTTGCACCATTTATGGTAAATACTGACGAAGTTATTTTTATTTATACGTAATTTTGATACTCCTACCTTGCCAACAATGAAATTTTGTTTTATAAAACGACGGAGTTCTTTTTCGTCTTGCTTGTAATTATAAACAGAAATATTACGTTCCAGTATTCCCTTAACACGTTCTCTTACCTTATGGAATTCTGCAGTAGAATGATCTGAAGGTCTTATATTCCAATTAAAGTCATTTTCATAGAAGACATCCATTATTTGACTATAAGGAATAAATGCAATTTTTTCAGCGTCAAAAGCACCAAGAAAGTTTGGAGGTAAGTATGTATCGAAAGTACGTGCTTTACCTATTGTAATTATAAGTTGCACAAATGACTCATAAATATCGGCTTGATTACCTTTCTTTGCTTCTGCCCAAAGCATATAATTAGTTTCAAATAAATAATTATCTGGTTGCGGAACAGAAACTGCAAAATCTATTTTTCCTAATATAGCATTAGAGTCATAACCTTGAAAAAAATCGTTACGTAAACGATTTTTAATCTCTTCTTCTAACAAATCATTTCTATAAGACATAGGGTTTCGATGCTTTAATTAAATGCAAATATAATGTATTTTTTTGTCAAAATAGCAAAAAAAGAAAGAAGAAAGAAGAAACAAAATTCGATTCTTACTATATCAACATTTAAGCGTAATGAATATTTGGTAGCGCACGAATCGGAGGAGGGTGTGTCAAAATGTAAATACCAGTTTGATAATCTTACAGTTTGAAACAATCCAATAAAAAAATCTTAACTGGTAGAATAGTACAATGTAAATAAAAACGCTGTATACTAATGAATGAGAGCTATAATATGAACTTATAATTTACGTATTAATGCTCAGCACTTGTGGTGTTAATGCCCAGCACATATTGTGCGGATGCTTAGCACCAATGGTGCGGAGGGTAAACTCCCTATGCAAATGGCTCTTTGTGATAGGGAGTAACTTATAGAATAACCTGTGTTTTCAGTGAAACTGAAGGGTAATTATTATGGATGTTATTACCAGTTAATTCCAAATCCGATACTTGCAAAGATGACAGTTCGGTCTTTGTAGAGATTTGTTCGTGAGTTATAGTGGCGGACGCCCAATCCGAATCTTGGCTTGATTTTACAGGTTCCTAAGTCGGTGAACGCCATTGCCTCGTAGTAGTCATATTTCCAGTCACTATTTTTTCGTTTCATATTACTGCCATATCCGATTTGTGCACCAATATTACAATTCTCTGTGTGATAGACTATGTAGCCAAGATTTAAGCCAACAATATGACTATGAGCATAGTCTTTAACTCCATTTTCTTTAAAGAGAGCGATAGCGTTCTCATATCTAAGGTCTGCATATAGGTTATCGGTAATATTATAACCTAAGTCGCAACAAAGTTCGTAGGGCTTAAATTCTTTAGAAAATCCTGTTCCTTGGATCTGCATTAAGGTCCTAAATGTCCCTTTCTGTGAGAATGCTGCAATTGGAATTAGTAATAGGAAAAGAAGAATAAGTTTTTGTCTCGTTTTAGAAACAAGGAAGTCTACGTAAGATAGTTTTCTCATTGTAACTGGATTTAATTAAATAATTAATACTCGTTACAAAAATAGAAAATATAATGTTTCATGTCAAGTCTTTTTGGAGATAAAGTTTGAAAGATTTTTTAGGGTCTTCAGGATTTTGGAGTGATAAGGTTTGCTACTTAAGGTTAGGTTTCTGTCGAAATGTCACACGGAGAAAAGGAGAGGACGGAGGATTATTAAAACAAAGCAATAGAAGTCACGGAGGCACCGTCGGTGCTTGGAGCGGCGGAGCTTGTTTGCCAATTCTATTAGCAATTTATATACAAAGCGTTTATCTCAACAGAGTTATCAGGAATCTGTACGCTACACCTCCGTCGCTCTTTGTGCCGTCGGCACCTCCGTGACATTGCGTTACCTCCGTTCCCTCCGTGACTCCGTGTGCCTATTATATAGACTTTTAGTTTATCACTCTATATTTCGGAAGAACCTTTTTTTAACGAAGTTCGGTTGTTGATAGATAAGTGATACGTAGATTAGATGAGTTTGCAAGTGAATAAATTTGCTGTCATTCCTGTCACTCCCTATGAGTTCTTAAATGCTTAATATATAGGAATTTAATGAGAAATGTTAAAATGACAGCAAACGAAATTATACTTATATTTGGGTTAATGATTAAGTTTTTTTGACAGTTTTATGGTATAATGTAGAGTCCCTTCGATGAATAATTTATTTTTATGTGTTATGTTTTAAGTTTCGTCGGGAGTGTTCTTATTGGTAAATAAAAAGAGGGTGTGTCAAAATGCAAATTAATAACTTGACAACTTTCAATCTATAAGTAGGATTCTACTAAAAGGCAAAGAAAAGACCATTTCTTTACTCAAAATCGAGTATAGAAATGGTCATTTTTTATTGCATTATTTCAAACTGTAAGATAATTAAAATGATATTTGCATTTTGACACACCCTCCTTTTGTTCTTATGTTAGAACTCTGCGTTCTTAGGAGTACGTGCGAATGGAATTACGTCACGGATGTTTTGCATACCAGTAACGAAGAGGATAAGACGCTCGAAACCGAGACCGAAACCACCATGTGGGCAGGTTCCGTACTTACGGGTATCAAGGTACCAATCGTAAATGTCACGCTTCATACCGCGGCTTTCAATCTCCTGAACCAGTTTGTCATAGTTTCCTCACGGACTGAACCACCGATAATCTCACCGATACGTGGGAAGAGTACGTCAGTTCCCTGCATTGTCTTGCCGTCCTCATTCTTCTTCATATAGAATGACTTGATTTCACTTGGATAATCGGTCATGATTACAGGACGCTTGAAGTGTTCCTCAACGAGGTAACGCTCGTGTTCACTGCTGAGGTCCATACCCCAGTGAGTGATAGGGAACTCAAACTTCACACCGTCAGCAGCAGCTTTCTGAAGAATCTCGAAACCTTCTGTGTAAGTAAGACGAGCGAAGTCTTCCTTCAATACACCCTCCAAACGAGCGATAAGCTCCTTATCAATCATCTTATTAAGGAACTCAAGGTCGTCCTTACAGTGCTCCAAAGCCCAACGAACACAGTACTTGATGAAGTCTTCTTCAAGATCCATCAATTCGTCCTTGTCGATGAAAGCAACTCAGGCTCAACCATCCAGAACTCAGCCAAGTGGCGTGGAGTATTTGAATTCTCAGCACGGAAGGTAGGACCGAAGGTGTAGATAGCACCGAGTGCAGTAGCACCTAATTCACCCTCCAACTGTCCAGATACGGTAAGGTTAGTACGCTTTCCGAAGAAGTCAGCACTATAATCAACCTCGCCACCCTTTGCAACGCGGTCAAGGTCGAGTGTAGTCACCTGGAACATATTACCAGCACCCTCAGCATCACTACCTGTAATCAGTGGAGTATGGAAATAATAGAAACCATGCTCATGGAAATACTGATGGATAGCGATTGCCATGTTGTGACGAATACGGAATACAGCACCGAAGGTGTTGGTACGAAGACGCATGTGACCATACTTGCGCATGTACTCAAAACTCTGTCCCTTCTTCTGCATAGGGTAGTCGCTTGGGCAGAGACCGTAGATTTCAATCTCCTTGCACTGAATCTCTGAGGTCTGACCAGCACCCTGACTCTCTACGAGCGTACCAACAACGCTGATACAAGCACCCGTTGTGATGCTCTTCAGCTTGTCTTCGTCGATAGTCGAAGGGTCAACAACAACCTGGATGTTCTTAATCGTAGAACCATCATTCAAGGCGATGAAGTCAACAGCCTTGCTGCTTCTATGAGAACGAACCCAACCCTTTACGTTGATATCCTTACCAAAATCGGTGCAAGCAAGTGCATCGACGATTTTTGTTCTTTTCATTTGCTATATTATAATTAGGTACTCCCCAAGTCTTTCAAAAGGAGAGGAATGTTGTTTACCAATCTTTTTAATGCTTTGATAGTAGCATTGTTTGGTTGCTCATGTCCTCTTCTTTTGAGAGCTTTGGGGAGGTTACTATTTTATTCAAACGCACCCATACGCAGCATATCAACTTCCTTCTCAGTGAGGAAACGCCAATCGCCACGACGTACATTCTTCTTAGTCAAACCAGCAAACTGTACACGGTCGAGTTTTACGACGCGATAGCCGAGGCTCTCGAAGATACGACGTACGATACGGTTTTTGCCGCTGTGGATTTCAATACCAACCTGAGTCTGATCCTGTGGGTCTGCATATTCGATTGCGTCAGCCTTAATCTCGCCATCTTCCAACTCAATACCGTCAGAAATCTTCTGCAAGTCATTAGCTGTAATAGCCTTATCAAGGAATACGTGATATACCTTCTTCTTCAAGAACTTAGGGTGAGTAAGCTTTGAAGCAAGGTCACCATCGTTAGTAAGGAGCAGTACACCAGTTGTGTTACGGTCGAGACGACCAACTGGATAGATACGCTCTGGGCAAGCACCCTTCACGAGGTCCATAACAGTCTTACGCTGCTGTGGGTCGTCGCTTGTAGTAACATAGTCCTTTGGTTTGTTCAAAAGAACGTAAACCTTCTTCTCCAATGAAACCAACTTGTCCTGGAAGTAGACCTCATCAGTACGCATAACCTTGCTACCGAGCTCTTTTACAACCTCGCCATTTACGGTTACTGCACCAGAAAGGATGAATTCATCAGCCTCACGACGTGAGCAAACACCAGCATTAGCAAGGTATTTATTCAAGCGGATTGGCTCATTAGGATCGTAGTTCTCCTCCTTGTATTCAATACGCTTCTTGAATGAATACTTTGCATTTGGATCATAATCAGCACTATGCTGACGGTAACCACCCTGGTTGTATCCGCCACGGTTGTTATAACCACCGCGATTATTGTTGTATCCACCACGGCTCTGGTATCCACCACGATTGTTGTTATAACCACCACGGTTATTGTTGTATCCACCACGGCTCTGATAACCACCCTGCTGACGAGGCTGGTATCCACCCTGACGTGGCTGGTAACCGCCCTGATTTGTCTGATAGCTGTTGTTCTCCTCGCCCTCAGCACCATTGTTGGCGTTGTAACGTGGACGATAAGCCTGTGGCTGATAGCCATTCTCATCATTGTTGTAACGTGGACGATAGCCACCCTGCTGCGGACGACTCTGATATCCACCACGATTGTTGTATCCACCTTGCTGGCGTGGCTGGTAACCGCCTTCCTCGCTGTTACTATTGTAACGTGGACGATAACCTCCCTGCTGTGGACGGCTCTGATAGCCACCACGGCTGTTGTTATATCCGCCACCATAGCTGTTCTGACGTGGACGATAACCACCCTGCTGTGGACGACCTGCACTCTGTAAGCCAGAGCCGAAGCCCTCAGGACGGAATCCGCCTTCGTCATTACTGCTATTAGCCTTGTCGCTGCTGTAAGCGCGTTGGCTGTGAATACGTGGACGTTGTGTACGTCCTGTGCCACGGTACTCTCTTTGATAGCCGCCTTGTTCGGCTGCTGAATAGCCGTCGCGGCTGTTCTCATTCTGCTCAGACTGAACTTCTTTGTTCTCGAATTCTTCTGCCATAATTGTTTTACTTTAATTTGATACTACTGGCCTCACGGCCAATTTGTTATTACTTTTTTGTTGTTTTATTAAAATATCGAACTCCGTTTAAAGGAGATACTCAGTTTAATTTCTTCTTCTTTGACTCTATAGGAATTGTTAAATTCCTGTATAGTTATATGGAGTGATTGCCATTAGTTCGGCTTTCACGCTGTCGCTGACGTTGAGTGTCTGCACGAATGCGTGTATTGTCTCCTCTGTCATCTTCTCGTTTGTGCGAGTGAGTGCCTTCAATGCTCGTAAGGATGTGGATAGGCTTCACGGCGTAAGATGGTCTGAATGGCTTCTGCCACAACTGCCCATGTGTTTTCAAGGTCCTCTCTCAACTTCTCTTCGTTGAGGATGAGTTTGCGAAGACCCTTCAATGTGCTCTGTATTGCAATAACGCTATGTCCAACAGGAACGCCAACATTACGCAAAACTGTTGAGTCTGTAAGGTCACGCTGCAGGCGACTTACTGGCAACTTCTGTGCCAAGAACTGTAAGATTGCATTTGCTATACCGAGGTTACCCTCACTATTCTCGAAGTCGATTGGGTTTACCTTGTGAGGCATTGCACTTGAACCAACCTCTCCTGCCTTAATCTTCTGCTTGAAATACTCCATTGAGATGTACATCCAGAAGTCGCGGTCAAGGTCGATGATGATGGTGTTGATACGACGAATGGCATCAAACACGCTACCTAAGTGGTCGTAGTTGCTAATCTGTGTAGTCCACTGCTCACGTTCTAACCCTAATTTCTCACTGACAAAGCGATTGCCAAAGGCACGCCAATCATGTTGTGGATAAGCTACGTGATGCGCATTAAAGTTACCTGTAGCACCACCAAACTTAGCTGTCATCTTGCAGTTGCGCAAGGTTGCGAGTTGTTCACTGAGACGATAAACGTACACTTCAACCTCCTTGCCCAATCGAGTAGGAGAGGCTGGCTGACCGTGTGTCTTTGCCAACATTGGTACGTCTTTCCATGCTTCAGCGTATTCCTTCAGTTGCGCAATCAGTTCTTCAACCTGTGGATAGAATACTTCTTCGAGAGCTTCCTTTACAGACAATGGCACACTTGTATTGTTGATGTCCTGTGAAGTCAGTCCGAAGTGGATAAACTCCTTGTAGTCATCAAGTCCGCCAATCTTGTCAAACTCCTCTTTGATGAAATATTCAACCGCCTTTACATCGTGATTGGTGATGCTCTCAATTTCCTTTACACGTGCTGCCGAAGCCTCATCAAAGTTGCGATAGATGTCGCGCAACTGTTCAAAGAGGGCGCTGTTAAAGCTTTCCAATTGTGGTAATGGTAACTCGCAAAGCGTGATGAAATACTCAATTTCTACGCGAACACGATAACGGATAAGTGCGTACTCTGAGAAATAGTCAGCAAGACTTTCCGTTTTACTTCTATAGCGTCCGTCAATAGGCGATACGGCTGTTAATGCATCAAGGGTCATAATTTTATTTATTAATATGGTGCAAATTTAACAATAAATTCAGTAATAGCGCAAATAATAATAATAATAATATCAAAAAGGTGGCAGATTAAAGCTGAATAAAACAAAAAAGACTTCACAACAATGTTGCAAAGTCATCCATTTCAAGTTTTAAAGGTGGGCGTTGACGGATTCGAACCGCCGACCCTCTGCTTGTAAGGCAGATGCTCTAAACCAGCTGAGCTAAACGCCCTTTAAAATACCCTGCAACCCCAAGAGATTACAGGGATACACCCCTTGGTGGGCGTTGACGGATTCGAACCGCCGACCCTCTGCTTGTAAGGCAGATGCTCTAAACCAGCTGAGCTAAACGCCCCTTACTTTTGTAAGGCGGGTGCAAAGGTAAGGAAAGTTTTTTATTCTCGCAAACAAATGGCAAATAATTTAGTTGAAAATCTCATTTTAGCTTGCTGTTAAGAGACTTTCTTATTCAATTCATTTATATCTAATGAATTATTTTCTCGAAAATAATATGAGGGTGATGGCTTGTTGTGTCGGTAATGTACTTTATAAATTGGTAGATTCTCTTATGAATGGATAGACTGTTGATTGCTTTTTGGGTTCTTCCTTTAAATATATAGCGTGTTGGGAGGATAAAGACTTATACGCTTGTATGGTATTACTATACCAAATTATACAGGCTTTCAAAGGAGGATAAAGTTGGCGATAAATACAAATTGATGCTATTTTATTCGTCTTCTACGAACAGCTTATTCCCTTATTGTTTGCTGTTTGTAAACTCTTTTCATACAACTCAAAACCTATACATGCTCTTTTGGCTTCTTAAAGACGCCTAATTGACTTGCAAAAGAAGCCCTTTAAGACCCTTACTAACGCCCTTTTGAAGTCCAATTAAGCACCTTTTGCTTTGTTGCTTTATAACTAATTGATTTCCTGTTGGTTACAGGCTTGCCTTTTGTACGTGTCTTTATTCTTATTTGTAGATGTTTTATTTGAAATTATGTAATGATTTTTCAAAATCATATCTACATAATTGAGGTATTAAATAGAAAAGGGGGTTCTATGTCAGAAGACGATAATAAAATAAGTAATTTGATAGTCTTAGCTATGACTTTTATTAATGAGTAACTCCGATTCTTTTTGTTAAGAAACCACGAAAGTCATCCACACATTTAACGGAAGAGTCTATTTCTACTTATAATATAATTGTTTGCTTTGTTGGTAGAAGGCATGGATAGTTTTCGTAAAATAGTTTATTTTGTTTTGCGTGAATTGTTTATTTTGATTATATTTGCATTGTGTTATATAATAAGGAACGAAAAGTAGAAGATTATGTCAGTAGAAATAAGACTGGAACAGAGTAAGTTCAAGGATAAGAAAGGAGCTGGTAAATGGTATGCTCGTACTGTTAGTACTGGAGTTGCAACGACCGATGACCTTGCTGATTCTATTCAGGAGAATACCTCGTTCTCACGTGGTGACGTGCGAGGACTTGTTATAGCTTTGATTGACGAAATCTCTTATCGTCTTCGTCAGGGCGAAACGGTAGCACTTGAGGGGTTAGGGAGGTTTCATCTGACAGTAGAGAGTGAACCCGTTGACAATCCTGACGACTTCGATATCAAGAAACATATTAAGAATGTAAAGTGTCGCTTTGTTCCTACCAGTACACGAAATGCTCGTACTGGAAAGAAGAATCAGACTCTTGCTTATGGTGCACGTGTGGAGTGGGCAGAGCCTGAATATGATGACGAAGACGATGATTAATCCCCTTCTATAAAATGTATTGGGGTTAACTCACATTTTTATAAGATTTCTCTTGGCTTTATGAATAAAGTCAAGAGTTTTTGTTTTCTCCAGTGATAAAGGGATTAGGCAGAAGCTTCTTATACTTTTGGATATTCGTCTTTCGTTTATGTAGATAATAAGCAAACTGAAAGATGATATCTATCATTTAGTCTCCAAAAATATTTAACATTTCCTCTTTATTGTTCTTGTTTTCGTAAGATTTGTGCTATTTTTTTCTTTGGTGTTAAAAAGTATTTTGTATATATTTGCACTCGAAATAAAGTACTTCTCTATATATACAGATTGAATAGATTGTGTATGAGGTTAGAATTCGTTTATCGCGGATATAATAAGAAATTTAAAACTATTAGGGATAATACTCTAAAAATCGTTTTATAAAAGGACATTTTTTTCAATTTTAGTTATTCTGTTAATCAGAAATAATAAGCTGATAGGTTTTTATAACCATTCTTTTTTGTAAGATGTCCTCAATCTAAATAAACTTATTTTTTTAACATAACAATTATTAGAAATGAAAAAACTTTTACTTTTAGTATGTGCTGCAGTTATGAGTCTTTCTGCTTCAGCACAGGCAGGTGATAAGGCACTTGGTGCACAGCTCGTATTCGGTTCAGAGACTAACAGTTTCGGTCTTGGTGTTAAGGGTCAGTACTACTTCACTGATCAGCTGAGAGGTGAGGCTTCTGTTGACTACTTCTTCAAGAACAAGGGTGTTTCAATGTGGGATATTAATGCAAACGTTCACTACCTCTTTGATGTAGCAGACAAGTTTAAAGTATATCCACTCGCAGGTCTTGGTTATACAAACTGGTCATACAAACTGGAATATGATAATGTTACTTTAGCTAAGGGTACAGACGGTCGTCTTGCTGTTAACCTCGGTGGTGGTGCTGAGTATGCACTTACTGACAATGTAAGTGTAAATGCAGAAGCTAAGTGGCAGATTGTTAACAACTACAATCAGCTGGTACTTGGTGTAGGTGTAGCTTACAAGTTCTAAATAAATGGCAGGTCCTAAAAGTCTATGTCAGTCATCAGCTGTTTGGTTGAGTTTGATAGATAGTTTTAGGGACTTATCTGTATAAAATAAATCGGTTCGTTAGAAAAAGTTCTTGGTAATTTTCTAATGAACCGATTTTCGTTTATATCCATTCCTCCTCAATAGAATTAAGACTTATAAAAAGAAAGAGCCAGATAATTGATTACCAATTATCTGGCTCTTATTTTAGTGCGCCTAACAGGACTCGAACCTGCACAACGTAAGTTACTAGATCCTAAGTCTAGCGCGTCTACCAATTCCGCCACAGGCGCATAACGACTGCAAAGATACGCAATGTTTTGGATATAGCCAAATGTTTGGGAATTTCTTTTCTCTTATACACCTTTTCTGCCTATATGATTTTTGTTAGTAAATAATCTTATACTATTTGTTTATGAGTGAAATTAAATATATATCTTTGCGAAGAAGGTTTGGTTGCTAAATAAAATATCTCCTTGAGTTCTAATGTTGTCACGATACCTTATGAGAATGAAAGGGCTGTTTTTACGAATAACCGACTATGATTTTAACAATATTATTTCTTTAACTAACTAACGATTGACAATGAGAAAGACATTATTAACTGTTTTATGCCTGGGAGCTTTGTATGCGTCAGCTTCTGTGGTTTACAATGGTGCTGGCGAAGCTGGCGTAATTATGAGGCAGAATACCGTCTCTATTAAGGCTACTCCAACCAAGAATGCTTTGAGTAAAGATGAGCGTGCAGCTATCTCACTTATTACGTCTATGTATAACACAAAAGGCTTTGATAATACTGCATACCTGAAGAGGCACTGTACAAAGAAGTTACTGAAGGTGTTGAAGGCTGCGTATGATTATGAATATGATCCACTTCCAAATGCTTATGCAGGCTGGTTGTTCCGCTCTGGTGCTCAAGATGGACCATCTAATGCACATAAGGTTCTGCGTGTTGTGAGCCTTGGTAACAACTGGTATCAGTATACTTTCTTGGATATGGGCATAAAATGTACCAATAAGGTAAAGGTTATCAAGGTTGGTAACAAACTGTTATTTGACGAGATTAAACAAGGTAAAATATAAAACTTAGAGTTTCTCCAGAACCTCCCAGGCCCTCCTTTTAGAGGGATTGGGGCTTGGGAAAGGTCTTTATGATCTTCCTTGCAAACTCAATAATAGTATCTTTGCCTCGTGCGAAGTCGTCGGAATTGAGGGAAACTTTATAGTCTGGGTCAATACCGAACTCCGTCATTTGTTTGTCACGGTCGTACATTGGGCAAGCAGAGAAGCGGACTGACCATCCATTAGGTAGCTCGGAAGAGAAGGGCATACCAGCTCCGCCACCTGTACGGTCGCCTACTACAATAACATTTGGGCAGCACTTCATATATTTAACAAACTCATTTGCTGCCGAGAAGACGCTACGATTGGTCAATACGATAACTGGTTTCTGCCATCGGATACCCTTTCCAGGCTTGAGATATTCAGGTTGTAACGCAGAGAAGTCGTTATGACCTTTCCCCGTTTTATGCTGTATGTAGCCAACGAGTAGTTCCTTGTTTGTAAAGCGTGCAGCAAATACTTCGGCATTTGTTAGATTACCACCTCCGTTGTTGCGCACGTCGATAATTAATCCGTTACAAGGTTGAAGATGAATGAAGATATCGTCAAGGTTACCAGCTCCAATACTATTCTGGAAGGTTTCACAGCGTACATAGCCGATGTTATCATCAAGGACAGTATAGTCTAAGCCGCTTGCAATGAGGTAATCAGTCTTGAGATAAAGACGTTGAAGTGTGTCAGAGTAGTTCTTGGGATAGTCTTCATGCCATGACCAATAACGACCTACGTTGAAAGAGGTATATAAATTGACGTGTCCGTCCTTTAGTTCTGAGAGCATATTAGTCATTACTTCGAACTGTTGTTTGGCTGTCATAGAGTTGTCAAACTGGCGTGCATAACGGCTGTGTACCTCCTGCCAGTCTATTCCTTTCTGTGAGAAGAAACAGTAATGCTCATCGATAATTCGCCACAAAGCCTCAAAGTTACCTTGAGGACTATCTGATTGCTGGTCGTTGGTGACGCAACTTGTCACAGTACTGAGTAGGGTCAGTACCGGAAGAAGTAAGTATAGTAAGAAGTGATATAGCTTTCTCATGGGATGAACTTATTGATAGAAAACTTACGAACAATACCTAATACAAGGAGATTACTCCATACATGCTGACGCAGTTGGTTAATCTTTGCCTGCTGATAGTCGCCAAATATCCAACACGGAAGGTCGTGTGGCGAACCGTGAAATCAAGAGTAAGCAGCTGGCGGAGCGATGGGGCAGATACAGGAGATGTGACAACAAGGTTATGATCATAGTTGTCACGAGTGAAAATCTCGTAATAACTCTGTCCGTAATTGGGCGAGAATGTCAGTCCGAGAAGCGGTACTTGCACTTCATATCGCAGTTGGAAAGGAAGATTTCGAAGACGGAAACGGTAGGCAGCGACAGCATTCGGAGCGATATTCACTTGTCCGTAAGCCTGTGCAGGATTGTTAGAATTACGCATATTGTAAAGGAAACCGAGTCGTGTATCAACTCCTCCACCCACTTTAAGCGTAGTTCTCCCTCTCCAATGTTCCATTGTCCTAAGGCATATTGCCAGTTGTATTGGAAGTTGTAGAAGCCACCTAATTCATTGTTATTCTCCCTTCGATTACGTACTGATAGTATTTGTGCCTGATGTACGAGTTCTCTTGATAGCTTGGTTCCGTTCTCACGCACAGAATGAGAGATATAACGAAGTTCTGTCCCTGTATATTCTTCAGGTGAGAGGTAGGTGTCGAGGGTGTTTACAGCACCTATTCCCAACATCTGTGTATTGGTAATAACCTTGTTACTACGCAGGGTATCCTGTGCAAGTGTGGGTGTCGATGTTGTGAAAAGAATTATTGCTGAAAGGGAGAAACAGCGAAATAAGGACTTTTTTAGGTTCATAGGCGTAATGGAAAAGTGTCAATAAAAGTGTAAGTCAAATAGATATTGCTGTCAAACTTTAGGTGATAAGCTGGTCAAGCGTTTATAAATAGTCTTTGAAGGAGGGGACATACGGGCGGTATGTCCCCTTTTTCAATTCGTTATTTATCGTGTTGTTTATTCATTCTCAAAGAGGTTTAGCTGACCAGTAATCTCATCGATGACCTGCTGTTGAGACTTACCTGCATCTGGATCAAGGTTCTCTTCCTTTTCTGTAGCTGCAGAATTCTCTTCTTGTACATCATCTTCATTGCTCTCGTCATCTCCTTTCTCCTCTTCAGGGAAGCGTGTTGGCTCCAACTCTTCAATCTTGTCAACTGTCCAAGTTGTCAATCGTTTTCCCTTTGCCTTGAATCCCTTCACGCCAACAAACTGCTCTGCATCAATCTCCTCTGTGCCACGTGCCGCATCAGCACCACCATAAGTAATCTGTATGCGAGGGAAGGCAACATCAGTCAGCAGTACCATCTGCGAATCAGGATTGTCACCAATAAAGTTCTGATGACGCTTACTTGCTTCCATCTGGAATCGCTTCAAGTAAGGATAACCTTGATTGTCGGCATCGAAGATGACAGCTGTCCAAGGCTTATCAGCATCAAACTTCTCTATACGGAGAATGTTATCTTCGTAATGGTTGGATGAGTCGAAGTTGGTGATATAGAACTCTCCGTTCTTTAGTATCACAAGGATGCTGTCTTGATCAGAGAACTCTCCAAGGTAACGACCATGGTCTTCGTAGTTGATACGGTTGACATCTGGGTCGAACCACACCTTTCGTCCACCCAATGTAGAGTGTCCGTGGCTCTTGAGTGAGATGCGGTGAATACTCTCTTTGGTCAGCAGATTACCCTTTGCAGCGCGACCCTTGATGAGAATACTTGCAAAGTCACGTTCCATGAAGATGTTTGCTTCTTCTTATCTGGGTTCGGATCGAGTGTAATCTTTATCAACTCAGCCTCACCATTAGGGTTGGCTGTGAAGTAGTTAATCTTTGAACCCAGCGTACCGAGAGTCACGTCGTATTCCTTATCACGTGTGATAGAAGTCACGTTGAAGCGTTTGATATAGTAAGGTCCCGTCTTTCCGTCACGATAAACGACGTTATAAATCGTACGCTTATCGTTCTTCTTAAACACCTGTACGTGAAGTACACCCTTACCCACAAACACCTTGTCAGCAATTCGGATAACCTTATACTTACCATCACGGTAGAAGATAATCACGTCATCGAGGTCAGAGCAGTTCTGAACGAACTCTGCCTTCTTAAGACCTGTACCAATGAAACCTTCCTGACGGTCAATATATAACTTCTCGTTGGCATCTACCACCTTAGCAGCAACAATCGTATCGAAGCTCTTAATCTCTGTACGACGTGGATGGTCGCTTCCGTACTTCTCTTTCAGGTGTGTGAACCACTCGATAGTGACGCGAACCATCTCGCTAAGGTCCTTGTCAATCTCGGCAATCTCTGCCTTAATCTTCTGAATCAGTTCGTCAGCCTTATCCTTATTGAACTTCAGAATACGCTGCATCTTAATTTCCAAAAGGCGGATGATGTCGTCACGTGTCACCTCACGGATAAACGTCTTCTTATATGGCTCGAGTTTTGAGTCAACGAAGCTCACAACTTCATCAATATCCTTAGCTGTTTCGAACTTACGCTCCTTATAGATACGGTCCTCGATGAAGATACGTTCAAGCGAGTTGTAGAACAACTGTTCCTCTAATTCATGCTTGCGAATCTCTAACTCTAACTTCAATAAAGCCTTCGTATGTTCGGCAGAATTGCGCAATACATCTGATATCGTCAAGAACTCTGGTTTGTTGTCTCGGATGACACAACAATTTGGCGAAATGTTTATCTCACAATCAGTGAAAGCATAGAGGGCATCAATGGTCTTGTCACTTGACGTACCCGGGTGTAAGATGAAGTTGAATCTCCACCTCCGAAGCAGTCATGTCCTCTACTCTTCGAATCTTTAGTTTGCCTTTCTCAACAGCCTTCGTAATAGACTCTTGAAGCGTGTTAGCGGTCTTTGTAAAAGGAACCTCACGGATGACGAGGGTTTTATTATCAAGCTTCTCAACCTTTGCACGCACCTTCAGAACACCACCACGCTGACCATCATTATACTTCGATACATCAATGCTACCACCTGTTGGGAAGTCTGGATAGAGGTTAAACTCCTCACCACGCAGATAGCTGATAGCTGCATCGCAGATGTCGTTGAGGTTATGTGGAAGAATCTTGGATGACAAGCCTACAGCGATACCTTCAGCACCCTGTGCTAAAGCAGTGGGAACTTCACAGGAAGCGTAATCGGCTCTTTGTTTCTTCCGTCATAAGAAAGTTGCCATTCTGTTGTCTTCGGATTGAATACAGTCTCTAAGGCAAACTTTGATAGGCGCGCCTCAATGTATCGTGGCGCAGCAGCACGGTCACCAGTGAGAATGTTTCCCCAGTTACCCTGCATGTCGATGAGTAGGTCTTTCTGTCCTAACTGTACCAAGGCGTCACCAATAGAGGCATCACCATGTGGGTGAAATTGCATCGTATGACCAACGATGTTTGCTACCTTATTGTATCGTCCATCATCCATTCGTTTCATAGAATGGAGAATACGGCGTTGTACAGGCTTCAAGCCGTCCTCGATATGAGGTACGGCACGTTCCAAGATTACGTAGCTGGCATAATCTAAGAACCAGTTTTTGTACATGCCAGAGAGATGATGTACGGCAGAGGCATCAAACCTGTCGGCAGGTTTATAATCAGAATGGGAATCCTGTTCCTGAGTCTCTTCATCAGGAGTCTGTCCATCCAAGTCTTTTATTTCGTCATCCATATAGTTCTTGTTTTATCACTTAAAGAAGCAAGCTTCATAAGACTGCAAATGTACGAAAAAAAAAGTAAATAGGCAAATTATAGCTTATTCAAGTGTTGGATTTGGTTTTCTGTTTGTAGTCTGCTCTTGTTCCTCTCGCATCATAGCCCTTTTTCAATCCAAATGGGTTGTTATCATCTGAATAGCTAACCCCTTTCAATGATTGGACTGAGCCTCCGCACCATTGGTGCGGGGCGTTAGCACGCATGGTGCGGAGGCTTAACACCATTCGTGTTGGGCATCAATAAGTCTGTTGAAGATGTAAGAAAAGTTCGTGGTTGTCAGTATTATACTATAGTGCGAGGCGGGGTTTATGATATAGCATAACCTCAAGCAAATCAAAAGACTGACTCATGAATAATCGATTTAGGATAAAGTTTCGTGGTAAACCTGTTCTTATTCGGCTAAAAAAGCGTAACTTTGCGGTAAAAATTAAGGTATAAATAGATAATTATGGCACAAGAGGATGTTTTCAAGAAGATTGTAAGCCACTGTAAAGAGTATGGTTTCGTCTTCCCAAGTAGTGATATTTATGATGGTTTAGCAGCTGTTTATGACTACGGTCAGAATGGTGTTGAGCTGAAAAACAATATCAAGCAGTATTGGTGGCAGTCAATGGTATTGCTGCATAGCAATATTGTTGGTATCGATGCCTCTATCTTTATGCACCCTACAGTATGGAAAGCAAGTGGCCACGTTGATGCTTTCAACGATCCATTGATTGACAACCGCGACTCAAAGAAGCGTTATCGTGCTGATAACCTCATTGAGGATCAGATTGGTAAATACGAGGAGAAGATAGAGAAGGAAGTAGCTAAGGCTGCTAAGAAGTTCGGCGAGTCTTTCGATGAGGCTAAGTTCCGTGAGACCAATCCACGTGTTCTTGAAAATCAGAAGAAGCGTGACGACCTTCATGCACGTTATACCGAGGCTATGCAAGGACCAGACTTGGAGGCTTTGAAGCAGATTATTCTTGACGAGGGTATAGTAGACCCAATCAGTGGTACAACTAACTGGACAGACGTTCGTCAGTTCAATCTTATGTTCTCTACCGAGGTGGGTGCATCTGCTGATGCTACTAACAAGATTTATCTGCGCCCAGAGACAGCACAGGGTATCTTCGTAAACTTCCTCAACGTACAGAAGACAGGTCGTATGAAGTTGCCTTTCGGTATCTGCCAGATTGGTAAGGCTTTCCGTAACGAGATTGTTGCACGTCAGTTTGTCTTCCGTATGCGTGAGTTCGAACAGATGGAGATGCAGTTCTTCTGCCAGCCAGGAACCGAGATGAAGTGGTTTGAGTACTGGAAGAAGCATCGTCTGGCATGGCACGAGGGTCTTGGTATGGGCGATGACAACTATCGTTTCCACGACCACGAGAAGTTGGCTCACTATGCAAATGCAGCAACAGATATCGAGTTCCATATGCCATTCGGCTTCAAGGAGGTTGAGGGTATTCACTCACGTACAAACTTTGACCTTTCTCAGCATGAGAAGTACTCTGGCCGTCAGGTGAAGTACTTCGATCCAGAGCGCAATGAGAACTACACTCCATACGTAGTAGAAACATCTATTGGTGTTGACCGTATGTTCCTTTCTGTTATGTGTCACAGCTATACAGAGGAGGCATTGGAGAACGGTTCAAGTCGTGTTGTCTTGAAGTTGCCAGAGCCATTGGCACCTGTTAAGTGTGCAGTTCTTCCTTTGGTTAACAAGGATGGTCTGCCAGAGAAGGCGCAGGAGATTGTGAATAGTCTGAAGTTCCATTTCAATACACACATGGAGGCTAAGGATTCTATTGGTAAGCGTTACCGTCGTCAGGATGCTATTGGTACTCCTTTCTGTGTGACAGTAGATGGCGATACTTTGACAGATAATACTGTCACATTGCGTTATCGTGATTCTATGAAGCAGGAGCGTGTGCCAGTTGAGAAGCTGCGTGAGATTATTGAAGACCGCGTATCTATCACTTCTCTGCTGAAGAAGATTGATATTGACTGATTAAAAGAAGGATCGCAGAGTAGGCTTTTTAGAATCTAATAGAGTAACAAGGATCTTTATTGTTTCTAATAATCCCACTCTGCTATCCCTTTCTGATTTAAATAAAAGACTATGACAAAGAAAATAAAGATGCTTATTCGTCGTGCTGCAGGTGTCTTCTGCTTGGGCGGGATGATGCTTTCTGCAGGTTTCTTTACCTCTTGTACAGAGAAAGATAACACTGTAGAAGAATTTGCTAATTGGCAGTCGAAGAACGAAACTTATTGGAATAAGCTTTATACTGCGACACAGCAGAAAATTAAAAGTGGGGACACTTCATGGAAGATAATACTTAATTATACTTTTCAAAATCAGAAACAGACTTCTGGTTCTGTACTGACTTATAGTCCTGAGGATTATATCATTGCACATGTAGAGCAGGCTGGAGCAGGCACAGCAAGTCCGTTGTATTCTGATTCTGTGTCTATGCACTATATGGGTCGTCTGATTCCATCTACGACTTATACGTCAGGGCTTATCTTTGATAAGTCATGGTCGAATGATACTTTTAATGCTGCAACATCTCGTCCAAATCATAGTTACATAGGTCTTAGTTATGATTCTAAGGGGAAACCGATAAGTCTTGTAGATGGTTTTACAACTGCTTTGATGTCAATGCATCGTGGCGATCATTGGACTGTATACATACCTTATCAGTTGGGTTATGGTGCGAGTGCTTCGGGTATGGTGCCAGCTTACTCAACGCTTATCTTCGACTTACGATTGGTTGATTTCTCTCACCCTGGTACAAAGTTGAAGGATTCATAATTTAAGGTGTATTGTCATAGCCTTTGAAAGGTCTGAATGACCTTTAGTCTTATAGGTAGGGACACAAGTTCCCGTGTGTTCGACTCAATAATAGCAGTGAACAGACGGGAGCAAGGTCTCTATTTTACTTTTAATAATTCGATATTCTTAGCGAGGGGCTTTTGTTTACTATCTCTCTTTAAGTTCTCATTTATTTATTATTCAGTTTCTCATTTATTCCAAATTATAGTTTCCCGTGCGTATATCCTTTAGTAAGTCTGTTACTGAAAGTCTTCTTGCCAAGATTCGTAGTGGTGAGATGATGAGCAGGAATGAGAAGTTTAATCTCATTATCCAACTCAGTATCCCATCTATCTTAGCGCAGGTGACGACAGTTCTAATGTTCTATATCGATGCGGGAATGGTGGGTTCGCTCGGTGCAGAACCATCAGCAGCTATTGGACTTGTCGAGCCAGCGACATGGCTTTTCTTCTCTTTAGTGAGTGCAGTGACAATGGGTTTTTCAGTTCAGGTAGCTCACTTTATTGGCGCTAACGACTTTGCAAAGGCGCGTGCAGTGATGCGTCATGGTTATATTTTCGGACTATGCTTTGCGTTGTTTTTATTGCTGATAACTTTTCTTATCGGTTATCGCCTTCCTGTATGGTTGGGTGGTGGTGCTGATATCCAACATGATGCAACTGTTTACTTCCTTATCTTCTCTCTAATTATTCCCTTCCACCTTATTGAATATATGTCGGCAGCTATGCTGAAGGTGTCGGGTGATATGCGTCGTCCGAGTTTTATGGCGATATTAATGTGTGTGTTGGATGTGATTTTCAATTACTTCTTTATTTTTCCTACACGCACAGTTTCACTTTTAGGGGTAGAGGTGACGATGCCGGGTTTGGGTGAAGGTGTGGCTGGTGCAGCTCTCGGAAGTCTTTTATCCTTCGTTTGTGTAGCACTTCCATTGGCTTATTATGCAATCTTTCGCAGTCCTATCTTAGCTTGGAAACAGGATGTTGAGCGTTTTGTGTGGCGTTGGCAATATATATGGAATGCAATGAAGATAGGTGCACCGATGGCGTTACAATATCTTCTGATGAATGGTGCACAATTGGTTTCTACAATGATTGTAGCTCCTTTGGGTAACATCGCTATCGCAGCGCATTCGTTTGCGATTACCGCAGAGAGTCTCTGCTATATGCCAGGATATGGTATTAGTGAGGCTGCCACAACATTGGTGGGGCAGAGTGTTGGGGCAGATAGGCGTGATCTTCATCGTAGTTTTGCGTGGATGACTGTGTCGCTTGGTATGGTAGTCATGGCATTTATGGGTGTTGTGATGTATATCTTTGCTCCAGAAATGATTGGCTTATTGTCTCCTGTGGCTGACATCCAAGTTTTGGGAACTTCTGTTCTTCGTATTGAAGCCTTTGCCGAGCCATTCTTTGCTGCAGCTATTGTTGCTTATAGTGTCTGTATAGGAGCAGGCGATACGCTGAAGCCATCCTTAATAAACTTGGGTAGTATGTGGCTTATCCGTCTGACCTTGGCTTATGCACTGGCAACGCAGTACGGTCTTCGTGGTGTCTGGTTTGCTATGGCTGTTGAACTCTCTCTCCGTGGAATGATGTTTATCTTCTATCTTTTCAAGCGTCTTCGACGAACATAACTGTCATAGGGTGAGGGATAAAAATGGGTAGTAGTCTTTCTTATAAAGTCTTTTTTTCTTTTTATAAAAATGAAGGATTGCGATTTCTTTTCATGAAAAGAAATAATTATTTTCATGAAGAAAAATATTTCTTTTCATGTAAATAATTTATTATTTTCATGACTGTAATTTACTTCTGATGGTAAGAATAAAGGTTACATGCCCCATACTTCATGAAAATGCTTGGTAAAAACCTACAGATTTCATCTCTAATCTGTATGGAATATGCGAATCTTTGCATATTAGTTTCTTCTATATATATAATAAGGTGAAGTAATCCTGCTATAACCGATTTAGGTTAAAACAGCAATAAAAATATGGTGTATAATAAGTGTTTTTTTGATTCTATTTTAAGAGGGAGTGTTAAAACGCAAATTTACCTCTTTAGAGATATTTTTATTGCCCAAAACAGTTAAAAAGATGTTGAAAAACCACTTTTTTTACCTAAAAATTAGATTTTTTTCTATGAAATAATGTAGTCTATTCAAAAAAAGTGCTATCTTTGCAAACCGAATATAATTAAGTCGCTAAAATTAACAGAATTAATATTAAGCATTTATGAAAAAAAGTTTTTTTGATTGCACTTTCGATGCTCGCTATGGGTATCACAAGTACACAGGCTCAGGTAGCTTACGAGAAGGCTAAGGCATTTGACAACGTTTACCTTGGTGTAGAGGGTGGTGTTACTGGTCCTCTTAATTTCAAACATTTTTGCTCCAGTTAACCCTGCAGCAGGTCTTAAGCTCGGTAAGCAGTTCAGCCCAGTTTATGGTGCAAACCTCGAAGGTCTTGCATTCTTCGGTGATAACCGTTGGCAGACAGGTTCTTTAGGTTTCTCTAACAGCCACACTGTTGTTCGTGCCATCAACCTCGGTTTGAACGGTACTATCAACTTCACAAACCTTTTCTGCGAGTACAACCCAGATCGTCGTTTCGAGGTAGGTGCTGAGGCAGGTATCGGTTACTGGATCACTTACGGTGACAAGCACATCATTCAGACTAATAACACTGGTGATGATACAGAGTTGACAGCTAAGACTGGTCTTACTTTCGCTTACAACCTTGGTGAGAAGAGAGCTTGGCAGCTTTATGTAGAGCCAGCTGTTCTCTGGAACCTTACACACGGTCCTGGCGATGCTGTACAGTTCGGTAAGCAGGCTGCTCAGCTTGGTCTCTTCGTAGGTCTTAACTACAAGTTCAAGACTTCTAACGGTACACACAACTTCAAGGTTTGGAATGTTGGTCAGTTGAACGATGAGATTAACTCTCTCCGTGATCAGCTTAACGCTAAGCCAAAGGAGGTTGTTAAGGAGGTTGTTAAGGAAGTTGTTAAGGAGGTTCCTGTACAGACAGCTCAGACTCTCTGCATTGACAACTTGGTATTCGTAACATTCGCTCAGGGCAAGTACTTCCTCACAAACGAGGCTAAGAAGGCTCTTGATGATGTTAAGGCAGGCCGTCACGTACAGATCGTAGGTACAGCTTCTCCAGAGGGTCCAAAGGCACTCAACGATCGCCTCTCTCAGAACCGTGCAGACGTTGTTGCTAAGTATCTCCAGAGCCGTGGTGTCATCGTTGACGAGGCTAAGGGTCAGGGCGTACAGGGCGTAACTTCTAACCGTTTGGCTGTTGTTTACGTTAAGTAATTAAGCTACCAATTAGCTAACCTTAATAAGGTTGGTTGACTGAAATAATAAACAGGGATGAATCTTTAAGGTTTATCCCTGTTTTTTTATGTCTTATTTTATTCGTTTCTTACCTAATTATACTTTATTTATCTGTGTAAGAAAAATATATCGAGCTGTGAAACAGAGCTTCATTTGTAAATTAGACCATAAATAATAGAATACCTCTCTGTTTTATTTTTGCCCTTTAATCAATTTAGCGTACCTTTGCATTGATTTCATGTTATTTGATAATGTCAAAGGAAAATAGATTCGACCTTTTAAATAAAATACAATCGCCTGCAGACTTGCGTAAGCTTTCTTTGGATGATTTGCCAAAGTTATGTCAGCAGTTGCGGAAGGATATCATAGAAGAGGTTGCCGTTAATCCAGGTCATCTTGGCTCCAGCTTAGGTGCAACTGAAATAACGGTGGCATGCCACTATGTTTTTAATACTCCAGAAGATCGTATCGTATGGGATGTCGGTCATCAAGCATACGGCCATAAGATTTTGACGGGTCGTCGTGAGAACTTCTGTAATAACCGTAAGTTAAATGGTTTGATGCCATTCCCTTCTCCTTTTGAGAGCGAGTATGATACCTTTACTTGTGGACATGCCTCTAACTCTATCTCGGCTGCCTGGGCATGGCTGTTGCTTCTAACCTTACGAAGCAGCATCGTCATGTCGTTGCTATTATTGGCGATGGAGCCATGAGTGGTGGCTTGGCTTTCGAGGGTCTGAATAATGTTTCCAGCCAACCTAATGACTTACTTATCATTCTTAATGATAATGATATGTCTATTGATAGGGCAGTGGGTGGTATGGAACAGTACTTGTTGAAGCTTGACACCAACGAGACATACAATCGTTTACGCTTCAAGGCGTCACAATGGTTGCATGATAAAGGCTTATTAAATGATGAACGTCGAAAGGGTTTACTGCGTTTTAACAATGCTCTTAAGTCAGCCTTAGCACATCAGCAGAATATGTTCGAAGGTATGAATATTCGTTACTTCGGACCTTTTGATGGGAATAATGTTGAAGAGTTGGTTCGTATTCTTCGTCAGTTGAAGGATATGAAGGGACCAAAACTACTCCATTTACACACCAAGAAGGGTAAGGGATATGAACCTGCTGAGAAGAGTGCGACGGTATGGCATGCTCCAGGTAAGTTTGACCCAGAGACAGGTGAGCGTATTGTGCAAGACTGTAGCAATGAACCACCTAAGTTTCAAGATGTATTTGGAAAGACGCTATTAGAACTTGCAAAGAAGAATCCTCGTATTGTTGGTGTTACACCTGCCATGCCGACGGGTTGTTCTATGAACATAATGATGAAGGCTATGCTGATCGTACCTTCGATGTGGGTATTGCGGAGGCACATGCAGTCACTTTCTCAGCTGGTATGGCAAAGGATGGTCTACAGCCTTTCTGTAATATCTATAGTGCCTTCTCACAGCGAGCATATGATAGTATTATCCACGATGCAGCTATACTTAACCTTCCTGTAGTCCTTTGTTTGGACCGTGCTGGATTGGTAGGTGAAGATGGTGCGACGCATCATGGTGCTTTTGATATGGCTTTCTTGCGTCCAATTCCTAATCTTACCATCGCCTCTCCGATGGACGAACGTGAACTTCGTAGATTGATGTACACGGCACAGTTGCCTGATAAGGGAACTTTTGTGATTCGTTATCCACGTGGTAATGGTGTTTTAACTGATTGGGAGTGCCCGCTGAAAGAGATAGAGGTAGGAACAGGACGTCGTCTTCATGATGGCTGGGATGTTGCTGTATTGAGTATCGGACCTATTGGTAATGATGTTGAAAAGGCTATAAAACTGATAGAGAGTGCTGAATCTCCAAAAACAGAAGGTCATTGTCCATCAATCGCACACTATGATATGCGTTTCTTGAAACCATTAGACGATAAACTTCTTGAAGAGGTTGCAAGTCGTTTCTCACGCATCATAACAATAGAAGATGGTGTACGCAATGGTGGATTGGGTTCTGCTGTTACAGAATGGATGAGCGATCATGGCTATACACCACAGATAACTCGTATGGGTATGCCTGACCATTTTGTAGAGCAGGGAACGGTACAACAGCTACGTGAAATCTGTGGAATAGATCTTGAAAGTATCAAGAAAGAGTTAATTAAGGCTAACTGATAATTTATCACTTACGCCTCACCATCATTTAAACGAAAAAGAAAAAGAAATGAAAATCATCATAGCAGGAGCATACGCCATAGGAACTTACTTGGCAAAACTGCTTTCTCGTAATATGCAGGATATCGTACTCATGGATGAGAACCCAGAGAATCTGGAGAAGATCAGTAGTGAGTATGACTTGCTAACTATGGAATGTTCACCTACGAATATCAAGGGATTGAAAGAGGCTGGTGTTGAACATGCTGACCTCTTTATCGCTGTTACTCCAAGTGAATCGGGTAATATCGCAGCTTGTGTTATGGCACATCAGTTGGGTGCGAAGAAGACAGTTGCACGTGTGGACAATCCAGAGTATGTTGAAGAACAGAATAAGGAGTTGTTCCGTCAGATGGGTGTCAGTGATATTATCTATCCAGAAATCCTTGCAGCAAGGGATATTATTAATGGATTGAAGATGTCATGGGTTCGCCAGCGATGGGATGTACATGATGGAGCATTGGTAATGTTGGGTATCAAATTGCGTGAAACTTGTGAGATACTCAACCGTCCTTTGAAAGATATTAGTGGTCCTGATGATCCTTATCATGTAGTCGCTATAAAGCGCAATGATGAGACAATTATCCCTGGTGGTAATGATACCTTGCAGTTATATGACTTGGTTTATTTCATGACCACAAAGCAGTATATTCCGTATGTTCGTAAGATTGTTGGTAAGGAACATTATGTCGATGTACAGAATGTTATCTTTATGGGCGGTGGTAAGACTGCTGCACGTGCCGTAAGATGCTGCCTGAATATATGAATGCGAAGATTATCGAACAGAATCCTACTCGTTGCGAGATTCTTAATGATATCTTCAGTGAAGACAGACTGGTTATCAATGGCGATGGTCGTGATATTGGTTTGTTGCAGGAGGAGGGAATCCGTCATACACAAGCTTTCGTGGCATTGACTTCAAATGCAGAAACGAATATTCTTGCCTGTCTTACGGCTAAACGACTTGGTGTTCGCAAAACTGTTGCATCCGTAGAGAACTTTGATTACGTGAATACAGCTGATGGACTTGACATTGGTACGATTATCAATAAGAAAGCACTTGCTGCCAGCCATATTTATCAGATGATGCTTGACGCAAACGTAGCTAACGTAAAGTTTCTTATGTCTATCAATGCTGATGTGGCTGAATTTGTACCAAGTCCAGACTCAAAGATAACCCGAAAGGTTGTAAGAGAGTTAAATCTTCCTAAGGGAGTGACTATTGGTGGACTTGTAAGAAACAAAGAAGGAATGCTTGTTTCTGGTAATACACAGATTGAAGCAGGCGACTCTGTTGTGGTCTTCTGTTATAATGTTGATATGAAAAAGGTGGAGAAATTATTTATTTAACCATGCTTAATCTGAAACTTATTTCCAAAATTCTTGGATCCTTGTTATGGATAGAAGGCGTACTGATGCTCAGTTGTCTATTCGTGTCCTTGTTTTATAATGGCAGTGACGTTATACCATTCGTGTGGAGTATTCTCATAACAGTAGGTGCTGGTTTTATCTTCCGACTGTTAGGTCGTCATGCTGACAATCTTCTTGGACGTCGTGATGCTTATTTTGTTGTAACGATATCTTGGATTTTTTTTACTATATTCGGTACACTCCCCTTTATGATTAGCGGAGGTATTGGGAGTTTCACAGATGCTTTCTTTGAGGCTATGTCAGGCTTCACAACAACTGGTGCAACGATTATAGACTATCCTGAACATCTACCAAAAGGACTCCTTTTCTGGCGTTCATTGACACAATGGATTGGTGGATTGGGAATAGTATTCTTTACTATAGCCATTCTCCCGTCTATGGTGGGCGGTTCGGTAAAGGTCTTTGCGGCTGAAGCGACTGGTCCTATCAAGAGTAAGCTACACCCACGTCTGAGCACAAGTGCTAAGTGGATATGGGTAGTTTATTTGGTTCTGACTACTGCCTGCATTCTATCATATAAGGTATGTGGTATGGGATGGTTTGATGCTTTCAACTATTCAATGACCAGTACTGCGACGGGTGGATTCTCTCCGGAGAGCGGTTCTATCACAACCTTTCATTCTTCAGCAGAGGAGTATGTCTGTGCATTATTCTGTTTCCTATCTGGTGTCAACTTCACATTGCTATATGCCTCGGCAGCAGGATTAGATATTAAGAAGCTCATAAAGAATAGCGAGTTCCGTTTCTATACCACCATGGTACTCTCGTTTGCTATCTTTATTGCTTTTGAGCTTGTTTATCGTAATCATTATGATATAGAGCATGCCTTCCGTAGTGCGCTCTTCCAAGTTGTTTCCTTTATAACAACGACAGGACTTTTCAGCGATGATGCTGCTAAATGGCCTCATGTCACATGGGTTGTCTTGGCTGCTTGTATGTTCTTTGGCGGCTGTTCTGGTTCTACCAGTGGTGGTATTAAGAGTATTCGTGGTGTGATGTTATTAAAGGTGGTGCGCAATGAGTTCCGTCAGATACTACACCCTAATGCTGTCTTACCAATGAAGGTTGATGGAGTGAATATACCACAGTCAAAGCGTGTAACACTTTTAGGTTTCATCGGACTTTATCTTATTCTGACGCTCTTCTGTGCCTTTACAATGATTGCCTTTGGTATTGATAACACGAATGCTATCACAATTACATTGAGTTGTTTGGGTAATGTTGGACCTACATTGGGTATGGAAATCGGTCCTACAATGTCGTGGGCACAGTTGCCAGACTTTGCTAAGTGGATTTGTTCATTCCTCATGCTTGTAGGTCGTTTGGAACTGTTTACTGTCTTGGTGCTCTTTTCACCTGCTTTTTGGAAGGAAAACTAAGGTAGGTAAAAGCCTGAATTTGGGTTATAGTTCTATCTACATTGATACCTTCTAAAGGCTTTTTGAATTCCTTCATTTCCAACGTTGGTGAATTATTTTTCATGAAAAGAAATATTTATTTTCACGAAAGAAAATATTTCTTTTCATGAAGAAAAATGTTTATTATCGTGAAAGTAAAGTGTTAATAGCTGAAAATGCTTTCAATCTTCCCTAACTTCTCTTTTAGTTATATAGCGTATTATATGTTATCAAAAGCACTTTATTTTTGTCTACAAACAGGGGTAAATTCTTTAAAAATAAATAACATAAACGGATCATACAACTTTCTTATTACTCTTTTAACAGTAATTGTGTTGGAAAATAAGTTGATAATGTGTAAATTTGTGACCAATAAACTTAAATATAATAATTAAAACGCACTATAATGAAAAGAAAGAACTTATTTTTTTTAGTAATTGCATTCTTTGCAACATTCTCATTAGCCTCTTGTCTTAACGACGATTATGAGAGCAAGGCTAAATTGCCATCAGTAGAAGAATTGAGGGCTGCAAGCCATACTATTCAAGGTCTTTACCATGGTAAACTTTCGAGATATGGCCTAAACGAACGGGAACAGATAGAAAAGCAGGATTCTGTCAGTACCACTTGGGAAATCAAGGATGATACAACACTCATCATCAAAAATATCCCAACTAAGATGTTGACAGCAAGTATCATTGATACTAACTTAAAGCAGGCGGTTGAGGCTTTGCCAAATCAGGAAATCAAATGTGCTATTAGCGTGTTCAGCGTGAAACCAATCCTCTTTTATATTGCTCCTTATCGTTTGGATTTAGGTAAGGTTACTTATGGGGGTAAAACTCATGATGTAGCTATAGCTTTCCTTTTCAAGGCTGATTATACCTATGGTGGTTATGATACTGACCGCAAGGTGCTTGGTGCTCGCCTTTTAGAGGCAGGAATAGTTGTTGATGGTGTCTTCGACAAGTCTGTTAGTAAGGGTGCAGATAGCTTCTATCTTGCTTCTGAACCAAGAGTATAAGTTTTTATAAGACAATATAATCAAAAAGCCCGAGAACATCTATTTGGATGTTTTTCGGGTTTATTTTATAGTATAAGAAGATAATCGTTACCCTTTCTGTTGCGATATAGTTGGATAAGGAAAGTCTGAATGGATAGTGAAACTGTAGAAAACGATAAATAAAAAGAGACTATATTCATCTGTTAGATTGAAATTGTGACAATATTGTAGACTCTTTCTGCCATTCTGTCAGTCTATGTCTGTTGGCACATCATTTGTCTAATTATTGGCGAATGACGCTGTCAGTAGCAGCTGAAGACGATATTAGTCTGATGATGCTACGACAGACAAGCGTCAATAACTGAATACGAATAATAATAAAATAAAGATATACAATTATGGGAAAGATTATTGGAATTGACTTAGGAACAACAAACTCTTGTGTTGCTGTATTTGAAGGTAATGAGCCAGTGGTAATCGCTAACAGTGAAGGTAAGCGTACTACACCTTCTGTCGTGGGCTTCGTTGAAGGCGGCGAGCGTAAGGTGGGTGACCCTGCTAAGCGTCAGGCTATCACAAACTCAGAGAAGACGATTTACTCTATTAAGCGTTTCATGGGTGAGACCTACGAGCAGTGCCAGAAAGAGGCTGAGCGTGTTCCATTCAAGGTTGTTAATGATGGTGGCTATCCACGTGTACAGATTGACGACCGTAAATATACTCCACAGGAGATTTCTGCAATGATATTGCAGAAGATGAAGAAGACCGCTGAGGACTACCTCGGCCAAGAAGTAACTGATGCAGTTATCACCGTACCTGCTTACTTCTCTGACTCACAGCGTCAGGCTACAAAGGAAGCTGGTCAGATTGCTGGTCTTAACGTACAGCGTATTGTGAATGAGCCTACTGCCGCAGCGCTTGCTTATGGTGTTGATAAGGCTAATAAGGATATGAAGATTGCCGTATTTGACCTTGGTGGTGGTACATTTGATATCTCTATCCTTGAGTTCGGTGGCGGTGTATTCGAGGTACTTTCTACGAATGGTGATACTCACCTTGGTGGTGACGACTTCGATCAGGTAATTATCGATTGGCTCGCTGACGGCTTTAAGTCTGAGGAGGGTATCGACTTGAGAAAGGACCCAATGGCAATGCAGCGTTTGAAGGAAGCTGCTGAGAAGGCTAAGATTGAGTTATCAAGCTCTTCTTCTACCGAGATTAACTTGCCATACATCACAGCTGAGGGCGGCGTTCCAAAGCACTTGGTTAAGACTTTGACTCGTTCACAGTTTGAGCAGTTGGCACACAGCCTTATTCAGGCTTGTCTCGTTCCTTGCCAGAATGCTATCCGTGACGCTAAGTTGCAGACATCAGATATCGATGAGGTTATCCTCGTAGGTGGTTCAAGCCGTATCCCTGCAGTGCAGACATTGGTTAAGAACTACTTCGGTAAAGAGCCTTCAAAGGGTGTTAACCCTGATGAGGTGGTTGCTGTTGGTGCAGCTATCCAGGGTGCTATCCTTAATAAGGAGAGCGGTGTAGGTGACATCGTATTGCTCGACGTTACTCCATTGACCCTCGGTATTGAGACAATGGGTGGTGTAATGACAAAGCTCATCGATGCTAACTCTACTATCCCTTGCAAGAAGAGCGAGGTGTTCTCAACCGCAGCTGATAACCAGACAGAGGTTACTATCCACGTTCTGCAGGGTGAGCGTCCAATGGCAGCACAGAACAAGTCTATCGGTCAGTTCAACTTGACAGGTATTGCTCCAGCTCGCCGTGGTGTTCCACAGATTGAGGTAACATTCGACATCGATGCTAACGGTATCCTTAACGTATCAGCTAAGGATAAGGCAACAGGTAAGGAGCAGAGCATCCGCATCGAGGCTTCAAGTGGTTTGAGCGAGGATGAAATTAACCGTATGAAGGCTGAGGCTGAGCAGAACGCTGCAGCCGACAAGGCTGAGCGTGAGAAGATTGACAAGCTGAATCAGGCTGACTCTATGATCTTCACCACCGAAAACTTCTTGAAGGATAATGGTGACAAGATTACAGCCGACCAGAAGTCAGGTATCGAGTCTGCTCTCCAGCAGCTCAAGGATGCTCACAAGTCAGCTGACGTTGCAGCTATCGACACAGCTATCAACAACCTCAACACCGTTATGCAGGCAGCATCACAGCAGATGTACAGCCAAGCAGGTGCACAGGCAGGTCCTCAGCCAGGCGCAGACGCTGGTCAACAGGAGCAGCCAAAGCAGGATGATACCATCCAAGATGCAGACTTTGAGGAAGTGAAGTAAAAATCATGTATAGATATGGACACAAACACTCATAAATGATAGTAGCTTGCATACCTTCTTAGAACATCTATTACATTCTAAGTCTGCTAGCGAACTAATAGATTTGTTTTATCTAACTACAGAGCAGAGCGAGTTAATCTTTAACTTCATAAAGGAGTTCAAGGAGGATATACATACTCTATCTCAAAGCTTACAGGAAGAATCAAAAGAAGTTCTCTCAGCTAATAATATGGTTTTAAAAGCATATTTGGAAGAACTTCATTTAGCCAAAAGCTTTGAAGAGAAGCAAGTAATTATTGAGAAGGTTGAAGAAGTACGTAAGAGTATTAATAAATTACACTCAAATAAATATAATTCTTTCTTGTTTGCTGGCTCTGTAGTTTTGGGAACGATAATAATTGCATTATCAAAAGGGAACTATAAGAAATTAGCTACTACTAGTATGAAGTAGGATATTATCCATATTAAATCAGTAATAAATCGCAGTTATCTAAAATCAGGTGACTGCGATTTATAATTATAAATGAATAGCCTTATGACGGGTCAGTCCTAAAACCCAGTTGCAAGCCTATCCCCTTAAGCGCATAATTTCATAAGTATTTATTACCTTTGCATCATGAAGAATCACCAATTATTACGTTGCATCTTTCCAGATGTACTTGCCGACTACTTTGATGTTGTCGATATTCACGAGAGTGTTTCGCAGATTGACTTTTGGCTTGACGAGCGTAACTTTATGGAAAAGTCAGACCATAAGTTAGGCACTGTAAGCAGTTATGGTTTTACCAGCGAACGTGTTATTCAGGACTTCCCCCTTCGTGGCAAAGCAGTTTACCTCCATGTTCGCCGTCGCAAGTGGCGTGACAGTTCCAACGGAGAGATATTTACTTATTCATATGATGATTTGACGGCTGAGGGCAGTAGACTATCCCCCGAGTTCGTTTCTTTTTTAAAAGAATAGAATTGAGTCCACCGCAGAGAGCATCGCAAGCATTGGTGCTCACTATGGCGTAAATGGCAAGCTGTTATCCACACAGTACAAGGAATATTTCAGTGATTACCGTAGCTGGGATCAGTTGGATCATGCTCAAGACTGGCTATTGTTTGAAGATAACATAGGAGAGAGTCTAAGTATTGATGAGACCTGTCTAAGCAGTGGCGAGGTTTATACTTTTCTGACCAACAAGGCGGGAAAAGGGCAGAAAAAGGGACTTTGGTAGCTGTGGTTAAAGGGACCAAGGCAGAAGACGTCATCCAAATTCTCAAGACGATAAACCTTTCTAAACGGGAGACTGTCAAAGAGATAACACTCGATTTATCATCTTCTATGATGCGTATAGCCCGCTCTGTTTTTCCCAAAGCACTTATTACTAATGATAGATTTCATGTACAGAAACTATATTATGATGCTCTGGATGACATGCGTATCGCTTACCGATGGATGGCAAGAGATAAAGAGAATGAGGAGATAAAAGAAGCTAAATGTAAGGGTAAGGAATATATACCATTTAGATACAGCAATGGTGACACGCGTAAGCAGTTGCTCGCCAGAGCAAAGTTCATATTGACCAAGCACAAGACCAAGTGGACTGAAACACAGAAAGGTAGGGCACAAATCATCTTTGAACATTATCCGACACTGAAAAAGGCATATGATTTGGCTATGAAACTTACCGATATTTATAACATCAAGAGCATCAAGGATGCTGCAAGGCTGAAGCTGGCAAAATGGTTTAATGAGGTAGAAGAGCTGGGAGTGGACAATTTCTACACGGTGATTGACACGTTTGAAAATCATTATCAAACCATACTTAATTTCTTTGTAAACAGAGCTACGAATGCAAATGCCGAGTCATTCAATGCTAAGGTTAAGGCATTCAGGGCACAGTTCAGAGGAGTCACAGATATTCCTTTCTTTTTATATAGACTTATGAAATTGTGTGCTTAAGAGTATAGGCTTGCAACTGGGTTTTAGGACTGACCCCTTATGACCCTTGAAGAAGACAACCAATCTTCCCACGACTACGCACACTGTGCTGGCACTCACTGCGAGAAGGTCAGTCAGTGCTTGTATCATACAGTCTATACGATGTGAGAAATGGGTAGAAGATAGTAGTATATGATAGTAAACTTAAAAGTGATTACGAACTTCCAATTTTATCAGCTCTTTGCATCAGTTTGTAAGGAACATTTTTCATGAGGAAATATCACGAAGCTATAATGACATGTGGGTGGCTGATTTAGATTATAAAGAAAAACAATAATTTATGGAAGATATTAAAGAACTATTGCATAAGATTCGAAGGTTTATAGATGAAGATGAAATCTTGAAGAAAGAAAAAAGTAAGCGTGGAGAAGACTTTAATGTTTTTAAGATAATGCACGTTGAGAATGATGAAGTTCGTACGCACTCAGCTATGCTTGCAGCATTGATGGATCCAAAAGGTACGCATAGTTGTGGAACAGCATTCTTAGAGTTGTTTTGCCAGCAACTCCATGACTTAGTTTGCGATAGTAAATGCTCTAACTTTGTTTTTGATTCAACCAATGCTACTGTAGATGTAGAAAAGTCGATAGGTGGTATCTCGGGAGATAAAGAAGAAGGTGGAAGAATGGATATTCTGATAAAATCAGGTAATATACAAGGTGATAAGACAAAAGCTATTATCATAGAAAATAAAATTTATGCCAGCGATCAAACTAAACAACTCTATAGGTATTATCAATTTGCTGAGCAAAAGTATGGTTTGGAGAATTCCCTAATTTTATATCTGACCTTAGATGGACATTCTCCTCATGATATATCCGTTACTGGAAGCAGTAGGAAGATGAAGAAAAACGAAGATTACTTTTGTATTTCTTATAGAGATTTTATACGTCCGTGGCTTCAGAAGTGTACCGAGAAGGCTTTTGATAAGCCCTTAGTAAGAGAGACAATTATACAATATAGGAACTTATTATCATTATTAACGTATCAGAATATGGACGAGCAAAAACAGAAGGAGTTGATAGAATTACTTGCGAACTCCGAGAATATCTTTACTGCAATCCGAATACATGATAACTATAATCGAATCCTCAATAAGGTTATTGGTGTAGAGTTAAGAAAGCAAGTTGAGGAAATAGCCAACGAGTTGAGGCTGGAATTAGAGTTCCGGACAGAGGATGGTTATTGGCAACAGCAGTACAGTCACTTCCTTCTTTGGAAGAAGGAATGGAACTATGTAAAGATATGCTTTGAATTTAAGAATGCTAATTTCAATAAGCTAAGCTATGGGATAAGGTATAATAGTCCAAAAACGAGAGAAAATAATGAAAATATTAAACAGAGAATCCAAGAAAAGACTCATGATGGACGTTCTGAAGAATGGTGGGCTTATATAAAAGATTTTGAATATAATGACTGGAGACGAGAATATGTATATAGAAAACTGTTTAACAAGGATATTCAAAAAGAGATAAAAAGAATGCGTGCAGGACTTAATGAATTTGACAGAAGGCATAACTATGTAAATATAGATTTTTATAGAACTATGAATTATTTTTCTATTAATGCTTAATAGGATTGGTATGTTCACAAAAAAATAATTATTTTTAATATGGCATAACGCTATAATTAGGTAGTTATACATCCCCATCAAAAAAATTCTTCTAATCTCCCTTTTATACCATTTTTCCTGAAGACAGGAAAATGGTTAATCTTGTTGCTTTTTTTATTTCTTTAATTGACTGAGCGTTTACTGATATATAAGGAGAGCAATATCTCCGTAGCATTGTTTTATATACTACACTAAGTTTGAAAAACTGTTTGCTGTCATTTTTTTAACATTTGCGGTATTTTTTTGATTTATAAAGTGTTATAAGTTGTAAGTGGGTGATAGGAGTGACAGCAAAATAAAAAAATAATCCGTGAAAAAAACTTGATAAGATTTTTTTACGTCTCAATGGCAATGTGTTGTCTGCTGACTTATAGCGTGAAAGCGACTCGAGAGAATATAGGATGTCTGTATTATTTTTAATCTCAAAAATATATTTGTTCTCATTTAATTTTTTTGTATGTTTGTATTTTTAAATCTTTAATCTATGGCAGAGAATAAGAATCAGCCAACTTTTTGGTTGGAAGTAAGGAAGGAATACGTGGTAGACAACTTTGAAAATCTGCTTCGTTATTTGAGATTGTATAATTACAAGATTGATGAAGAAACTTCTGATAACGATTTTGATAAAAGCTATTTATGTCTTGGGCAGGTTGTTACAGATCTGACTGGAGATATGGCTTTGTGTAACCTGAGTTCTAATGTCTCAAACGTTTGGAATCAGAATGAATCACTTCATTTAAGAATGATAGCTACCTATCTGCTTGCATCTGACAAGAAACATCAACAGGATCATAATGTTTTGCTTTTGTTAGCTGACTATCTTCTTCTCAACAGCTACTGTGATAACAGTCAAGTCCTATCAGAAATACAAGTACTTGCTTATGAAGCTGCAATAGGGGCACCTGTCGTGCGGTACGGATTTTCTTGGGATGATTTGACAAAAGAGAATTTCACCCCATACATCCTTGCAACTAAGTTGTCACAGACACAATTTGGCAAGGCTCCAGAATCACCCTATTGGTATTATGAAGGCAGGGGACTCCTGCGTATGGAAAACAATCATATTGCTTTGGTAAATATGAATCTTTGCCAATATCAGAAAACCCAAGTGACTAAGCAGATAGAGGTAAACTCTTACCTTGATATTATGACCAAGAAGTATGAAAGGTCTAATAAGACGGAGTTCCCTGGATTATTTCAACTCTCTACAGACTTGTATAATGAGCAACAAAAGGTGCAACCGTCCCCTATTTGCAAACCAAAAGAATATATGCCTGAAGATGAGTTGATCGTTAAGGTTACATTTGTTGATGGTGATGTGCAGGCGGAAAGTATTGATCCTAAATATGAGAAAGTTAAGGGTAAGGTTTTTATTACAAATAATTTTTGTTTTATCCCAATAGAACATTGGCGGCAGGTGTTGAGAGTTGGTGATTATCTCAAGGTAAAGCGAATAGAGGAGATGGGCTACGTATTCAGCCTTGATGATTCCTTCGATAATTTCTATGAGATTCAAGGTAAGGCTGCTGTACACGATAGTTGCGATGCAGTATTCTTTGAGGAGTTTAATGGAGGAATAAGATGTATTACCAGGGATGGCCTTCTTGTCAATATCTTTGGTGAAAGCCTTTCTACAATGGATGAGAAAAGGCCGATTAAGGTGCTTGTTAAAGGTTGCAAGCGTGATAAAAATCATCACGTCGTTCTTAATGCTGAGTTCGCTTATGTAGATACGCCAGATGATGACTCTCTAATAGGTAAGGATTTTATTGATGATGCTCAGCAATGGCTGATAGAACAATTCATAGAATACTGTGAGCCAAGTGAGATTCCTACAAGTGATAAGACTGTTGGCTCTGTGATTTCTTCCGAAGCAGTAAGTCTCCTGTCTCACATTTTGTTTAAGGAGTCTCAGCTGGTGACAGATACCTATGAACGCTATAATCGTTTGCTTGCAGCGCGAATGATTGCGTTTATGGCAGGAAACCAGTATGATTGTGCTTGTCTTTCACATGAGTTGAATTATCAGAATTCTATCATAAAATTCTCAATGGGAGAATGTGTTAAAACCTTGTATCTTCCTGAAAATATTGAACTCAGCGGCGATAAGCGTATTAAAAGGGAATCAGACGTTATACAAAAGTTAGAATGCTATATTGATGAACGGTTTGAACCAGAAAGACAGAGAAATACTTTTACAACAGAAGATATTGATTACCTTGATCAGCTGATAAAGGCATCTAATACGTTGAACGGTAAGATTGAACTCAGCGAGATTAATAGAATCAAAGGTCTATAGCATCCTTCCTTGGTGTGGGTGACGTCTATCAGAATATTTACAGAGACCTCACTTATTATGGAGAGGAAAGTGATACGTTAGAATTTAAGACGTCTGTAGTGTTTTCCCCAAATATGCGCCCGGACCTGTCCACTCAGAAATGGACAATCCTCAAGACTATCTGTGGTTTTCTTAATACAGTCTCAGGAGGAGAGTTGCTACTCGGTGTCAACGACAAAGGATATAGTAGCGACCTTCGACAGGACCTTGAGTGGTTGTATAAGAACCAGAAAATTACAGAAATGTCAATGGATAAGTATCGGTTGTTTGTCAAATATATGATAGACCATGCTTTTATGGATGAGGAGAATACTATTCGTGGCGGAGATATCACAGCAACCCGAATACGTCTCCTGATTGAGAAGAACGATGAAGGTATGGAATTACTGCGTATCCAGGTGCAGCCATACGAATATGGAATAATTTGCCTTGATGATAAACTGGAACGTCCTGAACATATAAAGGAAAGCTATTATCGTACGAGTGGGGCTACTATTCCTATGACTCGTGAAATCAAGAAGACGATTCTTGAAAAGAAGATACAATTCTCTGCAGACAGGGACATACGGATGATGCTTCTGTTACGGCAGGCCTGTAAAGAACGTAAGCAGGTTATCCTTCGCGGTTACACTTCAAAGAGTGGAACCAAGGATAGAAATGTAGAGGTATATCAGATTCTTACTAAGCAACAGGTTGCTATTACCTATGACATTGATAAAAAAGAAATAAGAGAATATAAGATATCACGTATTAGAAGCGTAGATATAACAGGACAGAACTGGAAGTATGCCCATAAGCATAGGAATCTAAGGATTGATATCTTTAATATTATGGAGAATCCGAAGGATGCACCAGTGAGGGTAAAACTGAAGCTGTCGAATTTGGCATATAATCTTATTCGTGAAGAGTACCCTGCTTCTTTGGATGTACTGATGGATAATACTGAAGATGACAAGGAACTATACCCTATGATGCTCAAGACGGAGGTGTTCAGTCTTATGGGTATCGGTCGCTTCTATTTGGGATTAATTAAGGAGATTAAAGTCATAGAAGGAGAAGAACTTGTTCTATATGCCAAGGATTATGTAAAAAGACTGGAGAATCTATAGTGAGAGCCTACACAATGTTCGAAATAAGTACGAAGGAGCATTATATAGTTTAGAATCTGTGATGCATAGTTTCACTGTTCGTAATAGCTATAGCTTTAATGAAATGATTAGGTGAAAGATTTTTTTATGCCTGTTCTCAATTTACTCAACATGGGATAATCTAAATCAAAAATATATCAGACATACAGTATTTTAAGTATATTATTTTGGCTCTTTGCGATGTAGGAAGTATATTTGTGACGATTTTGTAATACATTGGTTATTACAGTTCATGCACGTCTTGTTATTTACGTAATCACTGATTATTGATAGCATCAAAGCAATATGAAAGAAAACATCGTCATCAAGTATCGCCATACGGTACTTTTCTATCTCTTGGCAACCCTTATCCCATGGATATTCTGGTTCGCTGCCAGTTATGTAAGTCATCATGTAGTTTATTCGGAAAGCACATGGGTAGCGCCATTGTTGGGATTGGCAGGACTTTTCTTCCCAATGTTTCTGACCATTATTTTGGTTTTTCAGCGTCAGGAACTACGGAAAGACTTTCTTGGGAGATTCCTAAACTTGTCTTCTGATAAGTGGCAATATTATCTCACAGCCTGCCTACTGATGCCAGCAAGTATCTTGTGTGCTATGGCAATATCTCTGTTGTTCGGTTACAGTCCATCACAATTCATTATTACAGGTCATTACACCTTCACTTCGGGTGTCTTCCCAGTATGGTTCCTCCTTATTCTTGCACCTACGCTTGAGGAACTTGCGTGGCATGGTTATGGAACAGACTGTCTCCGTTCTCGAATGAATCTCTTCAAAACATCTATGCTGTTTGCAGCTTATTGGGCTGTTTGGCATTTCCCCCTTGCAGGTATTAAGGGTTATTATCACGCAAACGTAGTGAGTGAGGGCTGGCTTTATAGTCTGAACTTCATCGTGAGTATCTTTCCTTTTGTTATCTTGATGAACTGGCTTTATTATAAAACCAACCGAAATATCCTCGTTGCTATTATCTTTCACATTACGGCAGGTTATTTTAATGAAATATTTGCAACTCACCCCGATAGCAAGTGTATACAGACGGTATTACTGCTTATAGTGTCTGTTATCATTGTGATTAAAGAACGTCGACTGTTCTTTAACCGAGCATTGGAGTAGTTGGTACTCACCATTTAAATCTTAGTTCCAAGAAGAATACAATTATTTAGATATTAACTGCACACTGGCTGGCACTCGCAGAGGGTCAGCCAGTTTTTATGTTGTTCAACCTGTATAATACTTGATGTAATCGTGAAAAGACTTATTTACTCTTTTCTGTAAATCTCTTATCTACTACACAAAGTTTGAAAACTGTTTGCTGTCATTTTTAACATTTGCTATAGGTAATTGTCTGTCAGTGTGTTAGAATAGGTAAAAGGCTGACAGGAGTGACAGCAAAATAAAAATAATCCGTGAAAAACTTGACAAGGGGTATCTCTGTGTTGTATCTTTGCAGGCAGATATTAGGAAGAGCAACGGCACGCAAGGCGTGATTTTCTACAAACTAACGGCATCTTCCTTTTTGAATTTATTTTTCTTAAATCATTCTATTTATGTGTACAGATTTTTCTAACATGCCCAAAGACTGGGCAGTGTGCTTTATGCACGATTGTATTCTCAAAGAGCAGTGCCTACGTTATTATGCTGGTAAGACACTCTCTATTAGCCAACATTCGGCATTGACCGTTCTTCCCTCTGCTCGTTCTGGCAATAGCTGTAAGGAGTTTCACACTATGAAGACAGAACGATTGGCGTGGGGATTCTCGCACCTTTTCGATGATGTAAAGCATAGTGACTACCGCTCTCTGCGTAGTACTATGGAGAGTCATTTCGGAAGTCGCTTTGTTTATTATCGTTACCATCGAGGAATTAATAAACTGAGTGAGGGCGAACAGCAATGGGTTGACGAACTCTTCCAGCGTTATGGCTATGCTGCCCCACGTGTTTATGATAACTACCAGACGTGCTGGAAATAATAGTAGTGCTTTCAGGGAGGAGTTAAGGAGTGAAAGGGAGTGATAGGAGTTAAGACATTAGTACGTTTTGTAAGAGAAAGAGAGGGTAACTTTTGCGTTACGGAATTGAGTAAGTAAACTGTTATAGAGGTCTTGTTTCTGTGGTGCTAACGTTCCGCACATCATGTGTTGATGCTCTGCACGTGTGGTGCTGGTGGACAGAATAAGAGAAGACATAGTAACAGATTAACTTATTCTGTGGTAAACTTAATGACAGCCATAATGACATAAGGTCAGACGAAAAAGACATAGTAAGAGTTTAACTTTTCTATGGCTTGTTAGCCAGAATGACATAAGGACAGATTTTAGAAAGACATAATAACAGATTAACCTTTTCACTCTTTCTCCTTTCTCACAAGCAACTTGTTCACTCGTAAACTTGTCAACTTAAAACTATCGTATATGCAATACAAGAATCTTAAGAATATTAAAGCTGAAAATCAGCGTAACCGACAGTCGGAAAGACTTAAAAATGATATTACTCGTCGTCTGCTCAACTATCTTGAGCGGAAGTATGAAATGCGGAATAACACTGCCTTGGGCTGTACGGAAATCCGAAAGGCAGGGAGTGATGAACCTTTTGTGCCTGCTGATGAACGGATGCGTAACACAATTGCTATCAAGGCGCGTCTTGATGGGATTGATGTGTGGGACAAAGACATCCGACGATACACAGAGTCGGGCTTTGTCAAGGTTTTTAATCCTGTGGACGACTTCCTCAATAGTCTGCGAGGGAGATGGGACGGAAAGGACCATATCAAGGCTTTGGCAGACTGTGTACCTAATGACAATGCACGGTGGACAGACTGGTTTCACACGTGGTTTCTTGCGATGGTGGCACAATGGATGGGCTTGGATAATGCACATGGTAACAGTGTGGCACCGCTACTCATCTCACAACAAGGCTATCGGAAGTCTACCTTCTGTAAACGTTTGCTGCCCGAAGTGTTGCAGTGGGGATATAACGATAATCTTATTATGAGTGAGAAACAGAATGCGCTGCGGGCAATGACACAGTCGCTGCTTATCAATATTGATGAGTTCAATGCCTTGTCTGCCAAGACGCAAGACGGTTTTTTGAAGAATGTCATGCAGCTTGCAAACGTAAAACTCCGTCAGCCTTATCGTCAGCAGCAGCTTACGTTGCCACGTGTTGCCTCTTTTATTGCCACAGCGAATGTCTCGGATGTCTTTAGCGATCCCAGTGGCTGTCGCCGTTTTATAGCTGTTACGCTGACTGGTCCTATCCGCTTGCCCGATCACATAGACTATGAGCAACTCTATGCACAGGCTGTTGCTGAATTAGATAGCGGTAGACGATATTGGTTTGATGAGGCTGACACCCAAGTAATTATGGAGAATAATCAGCATTATCAGCAGCGTACCCCTGCCGAAGCCCTCTTTTTAGATTGTTTCTCTATCCCAAAGGACTTGACCAAGGGTGCATACATGACTGCCGCCTCTATTTTCAGCCTACTTCGTCAGCGGTATGGCAGTCAACTGAACCTGACAAGCCTTTCCCATTTTGGTCGTGTCCTTGCCAATATCCCAAACCTCCATAGTAAACATTCTTCGCATGGCACAGAGTATTTGGTAGCGGTACGTAGTAGCCTTGGTCAGTCTGCCTCTTCCATCTTAAATCGTTAGTTGTTATCCGAATAAACTTTCAAAGTTGCTGTCACTACTGTCAGACTTCAACGTGCTATAAGTAGTTTATAATCTGCTGGTTGTGTGAAGTGTTAAAAGTGACAGCAACTAAAAACAAAACTATGTTAGGTCTATTGATATTTAGCATGAAACATATTCTTTATAAAAATACCTTGTTCTTCTTCTTTATATAGATTTTTTTGCTACCTTTGTAAGACACTATCTAATAGGCGTAGTGACTAAGAACCTGCTTATGGAAGAACATAAAGAGCACAGCAAGAAATCAATTCGATTTTAATTCATAAATAGTATGATAACCGACTTTGAAGAGTATATACGACAGAGCGAGCCGCATAAACGTGAGAAAGGTTATGCGTGGCAGATGGCTATTGGCTTGCAGGCTGTTGATGGCTTGAAGACTTCTGATTATTTGCGTGAAACTGCCCGACAGCATATTGAGGGGGACATCACGATTGAGGAGGTGAAGCAGCTCGTCAATAGCTATTATGAGTCAAAGATTGCTCGTAAGGAGGTCGGGGATAGGACGGAAGAGGCAGATAAGGTTTCGGCTCGTATTACCGAATTACTATCTGAACAGAGCTTTACATTCTCGCCATTGGAATATATTTCGATTCATCGTCGTTTGTTTGAAGGCATCTATGAGCATGCAGGAAAGATAAGAGATTATAACATTACGAAAAAGGAATGGGTGTTGAATGGAGAAACAGTACTATATGCTGGTGCTGATAGTATCCGTGAAACACTGGATTACGACTTTGCCCGTGAAAAAGAATACGATTATAAGCATCATGATATAGGAGAAGCTGTGAGCCATATCTCACAATTTGTTTCTGACCTTTGGCAAATTCATCCGTTCGGGGAGGGCAATACCCGTACAACGGCTGTTTTTACCATTAAGTATCTGCGTACATTTGGTTTCGACATCAGTAACGAAACCTTTGCTAACTATTCGTGGTATTTTCGTAACGCACTGGTTCGAGCCAACTATAACAATATGCCTAAAGGCATCTTTGCTACAACGCAATACCTTGAAGCATTCTTTCGCAATTTGATATTAGGTGAGCAGAATGAATTGAAGAATAGATACCTGCACGTGTCGGCAGAAAGTCAAAGTGCAACAGGTAATGACCCAAAGTGCAATATTTGCACTTTGAATTGCACTTTAGAAGAATTAGCATTACTCAACTTTATTAAAGAGAAACCGAATGCAACGCAAAAAGAAATAGCTGTGCATATCGGAAAATCAGAACGAACGGTAAAGACGATGACCGTAAAATTATCTGTACAAGGCATTCTTGAACGCAAAAATGGTAAGCGCAATGGCTATTGGGAGATTAAAAGCAAAGAACTAAACAACTAAAATCTAATTTATTTATGAAATGCTATTCACTTAAAATAAAAGAAATAGAATTACAGCTACATGATGGTATTTATAATCGTCGTGTACGGTATAATGAAAAAGATTTTGATATTCTTGTTATCAGTTTTAAGGAAAAAAAGCTGACCTTATAAGAAAAATTTGCAATCTCTGCAAATCGTTTACCAAATAGTGATTCCATTCATTTGATATTTGATTCCAATACTCACAAGGTAAGTTTCTCACCACAAGAAATAAATACTAATATTATTAATGATGTTGAAAAATTGCCTTGTTCTGATGAAACATGAGTATTTATGGCAGAAGATAAAGAACAATATAAGAAATCAATCCGTTTCTTCAACGACCGTGAAGTTAGGGCGGTATGGGAAGATAGCCATAATAAATGGTGGTTCTCTGTGCTGGACATCATTGCTGCGATTAACGAGCAAGATGATTACCAAAAGACGAGAAACTATTGGAAGTATCTCAAAACCAAACTAAGAAAAGAAAATAGTCAGTTGGTTAGTGTTACTAACCAACTGAAGCTAAAGCCTCTGACGGGAAGTCTTATAAGACAGATACGTTTGATGCAGAGGGTGTAACCCTTTTGGCAAAGCATATCAACAATACCAAGGCAACGAGCTTTCTTGACTGGTTCCTCTATAGTGATAACACTATTGACGGACAGAGCAAGAAAAAGGCTTATCAGCTTTTTGAAAGTGGTATCTTAAAGACTGTAGACCCAGGTACAATCAAATGTTTACAACAAATACACGCTTATCTCTTTGGAGGACTGTATGACTTTGCAGGACAAATCCGTACCAAGAATATTTCAAAAGGTGGTTTTCCCTTTGCTAATTGTATGCATTTCCCTGAAACCCTGCAAATAATAGAGCGAATGCCCGAAACTACTTTTGATGAGACAATGGACAAATACGTGGAAATGAAAATTCGTGCCAATGAGCACCATGTGAACTCGTTCACAAATGGTCGAGTGCAGCCGAATTTATGCAACGTAGCCCATCCGTTTATGGAAGGCAATGGTCGCAGTACTCATATTTGGCTTGACCTCATGCTTAAACGTTCTCTCAAGCTGTGTGTGGATTGGAGTCAGATAGATAAGAATGAGTATCTGTCGGCAATGCGTGAGAGTGTTTCTGATAGCACACACATCAAGGCTTTGGTAAAACCTGCTCTCACCACTAAGATTGATGACCGAGAAATGTTTATGAAAGGTATTGATTATTCGTATTATTATGAACAAAATGATTAAGCAGATATGAGTTTATAGACCATTTTGTCCTACGAATAAATATATAAAAAAAATAAAATTATGTCACAGAAAAAAAGAGTTTAATACATCTTCTTGGTTCATGTGAAAAAAACATGAGTTTGATAGAGTTGTGAAATCGTATTTAAAGGAGGTATCCTCTTATACAAGGGTAATAAATACAGATGGTAAAGATGATATAGGCTTAGATATAAAAAGTTCTAGATGATAGTGGTTGTAAATATCAGTATCAATTAACTGTTCAGAAATCGGATAATGCTAACGAAAGAAATGCGTTGAAGAGTAAAATCTTTAAGGATGTACAGAAAGCAAAGGACAATTTGATAAGTAAGTATAATCAAAAATATATAGCCGATTCTTAAATTATGAGATTTATTGAAGTTAGTACATGTCTTAAACGGATGCATATCGGAAAGATTGTATCATGTAAGATTGGAGAAAGTAAGGGAGTGATATTAGGTTTATCACAAGTTAAGGTTTTTTTGATGGAGAAGGTATATATAAAAAAAGTATTTTTTTATTTGATAAAAATGAAAAAAATTCACCTTCGCTGAAGGTTGTATGGTTACATTTTTTTAGTAGATGTACATAAGAAAGAAGATAATGCAACTAACATAATTGATTTAAGAGAATTAGAAACTTTATATGATCATAGAGGAATATATCGTGAAGGATTAGGCTATCATGATGATGTTGTTTGGGAGCATCTTGTAGGAGGAATACCTTATATTAATTTTTGAAAAAGGAAGACATGCTTGTATTGTATTGCCCATAAAACAAAAATGATACAATATATATCCATGAAGGTGTATTGAGTGGTCAAGAACATATTGCGTATGAGCTATTTTTATGAGTTACAACACAAATCAGACAAGAGATGGATTGACTATACTAATATGGCTCAATTCATTAAACAAGCATTAGAATATATTGATAAAATGAATGTAGATAAGCTTTATATCTGAGTATACAATCTGTCGCGAGGAATATCTAAAAAAAGGCGTCCAGGCCATGATGACCACTATATTATTACTAAGATTTGTAATTTGAAAACAGTAGATCCTTATTTAAATTATTTATTACCATCTAAAAAAATGAAATAATCTTTTTGATGATAATTGGTGTAGCAATGTTGATGAAGATAATTCAGGTACATATTACCTTGAAGAGGAAACTCTTGCAGCACAAAGGAGAGCAAGGAAAAACTATACAAAGTTTAATCATCTTTCATTTCTAATCATGACTGAGATGAAAAAAATAATGAGGAGTATGAACAAATATGCTTGCTAAAAAAAGAGATTAGAGGAGATTTTTGATCTTGAGATTTACAAAAAGCAAGTAAATTGGAATGATAAATTACCTGATAATATTATAGATATTGTTCAACAAATTAATAAAATGGTATAGTTATCTCAAGAAGGTGTAAAATAGAACACATGTATCACACTTTTATGATGCTTATATCAATAGTTTAAAAATGAATACGGATAAGATATGGTGCCAACATCCAAGATGGTTTCTAATCAATACTACTCAAATTGAGGAAACATTTTTTTGTACCATATAAGTGTAAATCATTGGTAAGCAGCACGAAATACATTTGAGGAAGAAAACCATACTTATACATAAACAAACCCGCAGCAACGAAGTGATTGCTGCGGGTTGTTTTATATATTAATAAACTTGAATCCTCTATCACAACGTCAACTCAACGATATAATCAATGTCAGTCGGGACGGTGTCGAAGTTGAGGGTGATGCCGTTGCCAGTCTTTGTGAAGTTGACACGCTTGTTGGTGCCAAAGACCGTGGCAGACTTGATTTTGTGGTTGGCGGTAGGGATGAAGAGACTGGAGTCCATACAGTTTAGGATGTGGATGTAGAGTTTGTTACCACGCTGTGTACTTACGCCCCATTCGTGTGGTCCAACGATGCCACCACGTGTGCCGTAGATGGTTTCGCCATATTTGTTCAGCCATTCACCGATGGCCTGAAGACGGTCGAGGGCAAGTTCGGGAAGGGCACCACCTGGCTCTGGACCGATGTTGAGCAGGAGGTTGGCATTCTTACCAGCAGCACGAACAAGCATCTGAATCAGCTCCTTTGGTGACTTGTAGAGGGTGTCAGTGATGTTGTACCCCCAATGCTCGTTGATGGTCTGGCATGACTCCAATGGCAGGCGACCGATGCTCTGACCAGATAGTCCAGCCTTGTTCTCACCCGGTAGGTCACGCTCAAAGATCTGAATATCCTCGCCAGGGAAAGGAGTATGATGGTGGTTGTTAGCGACGAGGCACTGTGGCTGCAGTTTGTGAATCAATGCATACTGCTCCTCCAACTGCCAATCGAAAGGCTTTGCGTCACTGTCATGATCCCACCAACCATCAAACCAGATTGCCCCTACCTTTCCATAGTTTGTGAGCAATTCTGTCAGCTGTGTGTTCATAAACTTATAGTAGCTTGCCCAGTTAGCCTTCTCTTTTGGTCTACCAGTGCCAGTTCCTGTTCTTCCCACTGGATAGTCTTCGCGTCCCCAGTCAAGGTGAGAATAGTAAAGGTGCAACTTGATACCATTACGTTGACAAGCATCAGCTATTTCTTTAATGATGTCACGTTTGAAAGGAGTACCATCAACGGAATTATACGGGCTGGTAGCCGTCTTAAAGAGTGAGAAGCCATCGTGGTGGCGTGTCGTAATGGTAATATACTTTGCACCAGCAGCCTTGATAGCTTTTTACCCAAGCATCCGCATCAAACTCTGAAGGATAGAATGTCTTTGCCAACTTAGGATATTCCTTGTAGTTGATATCTCTGTTGGTCATAATCCATTCGGTAGTACCCATCATTGAGTAGAGTCCCCAATGCAGGAAGATACCAAACTTCTCGTCTTGGAACTGTTCGCGTGCTTTAAGATTCTCTGCCGTTGGATGGTAAGTCTCTTGTGCCATACCGAGGTAACTCGTCAGCAGTGTTGCGATAAAAAAAGTAGAGTCTTCTTCATGTAAGAATTTTGTTGTTTAGATTTTGAGTACAAAGATAATAAAACTACAGCAGATAACGCCCCACTTAGTAAAGAAAGTATAGATACAAGCATGGGGGTAGGGTGATGTTATGGAAAAAACAGAAGGACTCAGTCTGTTAGTTGTTGTGTCGGTGGATTCAAGAATGTATAAATATCTTCTTTCAATCTTAGGAATGGTTCAGCGTTCGTATAACCAACATTGCGACGGAGCATAGGGATAATCGCCTCCGTACTATGGCCATAACTTGACAGTTCGTTGCGACGTTGCGTATCGTGTACTGCATTGCGATTAATCTCGTCTTCACGTTCACGCACAAGAAGGTCGCATACCCGCTTCAAGACCGGTACGATGATATTATCAAAGAGATGATGACCTTGTATATATAAGTAGGTTGTTGAAGGTGTAACACCTAAGGAACGCAGTTCGTCTTTTAGTTTTAGATAGCTTTCTTTTGCGTTCGGATTTTCCTTTTGCAGTTGTCGTACACGCATCTGCACCTTATGGCGTAGCCGTTGAATACTTTCAGTTGCCCCTTGTAGAGAGAAGTTGCCAATCTCCACAACCCGATTAAAATCAGAGATCGTAAAACATCGATGAATACCTTGGCGATAATGCCAAATACTCCAGACAAAGAGGGGATGTATACTCTCACTGTACAGCTTAAGGAACTCTTCGAAATTAAAGATAGAATGGTCGTTGAGCGTTACTGCTACAGTCACATCATGTAGGCTCGGTGCGTAACATTGTAGGTTTTCAATGGCATAAGCATACGTATGGAAAACGTATGGGTTGTTGTTCACTTCATCGGATAGTGGGGTAGTTCCTTGCAGTAGATAGTCATAATCAGCATCAACACAAGCAATCATATTCTCACCAATATTCTGCGAAACAAGGTTCATCAATACCGACCGTTTGCCCTTGGTAAGGTTTAATCGCGATGGCAACATCACTTCAAAGTAACGCTCCTCGTTCTCAAATCCGCTTAAGACAGTGCGCCAAAAGAAGATATCGTCATACGCTTCTACGTATGCGATAATCTTCTCCGTGCCCGCTTACCGTTCAATCGGTTCGCTGCATCAATATAAGCCGATGATAGGTTGTCGCTCAGTCTTTTTCCCATCGCTTCCTCCTTCAGACAATCAGTTGTCGGTTATGTCCGTAACCTCTGTTACACGATCAATCCATCCGTTCATGATGACAGCTGGACTGTGGGTCGTGAGGATAATCTGAACATTCGGATTCAGTTCTAAGATGAGATCGATTAAGCGTTTCTGCCACTCTATATGCAGACTCACTTCCGGCTCGTCCATAAAGAGAACGTAATGTTCATTGTCTTCTACCAATACAGTCAGCAGGATAACCAAAATCTGCTTCTCACCACTTGACAACTGATAGGGAGCCAGTTCCTCACCGAGTGATGAGAACTTTATCTCATTCTCCGAGCGAATAATCTTCTTACCAGTTTCCGTGAAGAGGTCGTCTAAGATGTCTTGAAAACGTTTCTTAGGTTGAGAAATCTGCTGCGCCTTCTCGGCGGCATCTGCCTCACCACTTTGTAAGGTCTCGATAATGCGGTTGCCGATGTTTACCTGATAGTCAAGATATTTGCGTTGAAGCTGGAAAAGCTGCCAATCAAGTTCTGTAACAAGATCGACATTAATCTTGCTGATACTATCCGAGTTCATCAGTGGACGGTCAAACGAGCGGATAATGTCATAACGTATCCACCGCGCATCATCAGGACTTACCTTTAGTCGGACACCCTTCAGTGAATGGCTGGGGAACTCTCCACCTTGTGACAGACTGCGTATCACCTTATTAAGTATGGTACTCTTCCCGACACCATTGATACCACTTAGGATATTCACCTGTCGATCCAGTGTCCAACGGATATGTTTCTTCCCACTCCAAAGCGAGTCAATCTCAATCTCTTCTATGTAATCTGCGTATTTCTGCATACTCGTAGATATAGTAACAATCGTAGTGCAAAATATAAGGAATTTTTGCTTTAATGGCAATAAGAAAGCCTTATTTTTAATACAAATACCACGTTTGTGGTATGCTAAATAACATAAAGAGAGTATTTCATATATTGGCAAATGTCCGTACCTTTTGCATCCGTAAACATTAAGTAAGAAATTAAATCCCAAAGAATATGGCAAAGATAGTAAACAAACTCACAGAACTTATCGGTAATACACCATTGTTAGCGCTTAATAAATTCTCTGCAGAAAGAGGACTCAAAACTCCTGTTCTTGCAAAGGTTGAGTATTTCAATCCTGGTGGCAGTGTGAAGGACCGTATAGCATTGGCGATGATAGAGGATGCTGAAGCTAAGGGACTCTTAAAGCCAGGAGCTACAATCATTGAGCCAACCAGTGGAAACACAGGCGTTGGATTAGCTTTGGTGTCAGCAGTGAAGGGTTATAAGCTTATTCTGACCATGCCAGAAACCATGAGTGTGGAGCGTCGCAACCTTGTAAAGGCTTACGGTGCTACGGTGAAGTTGACAAGTGGAAAGGATGGTATGAAGGGTGCTATCAAGGCTGCGGAGGAGTTGAGAGATTCTATTCCGGGTAGTATTATCCTTCAGCAGTTCGAGAATCAGGCTAATCCAGAACGTCACTATCTTACTACGGGTCCTGAGATTTGGCGCGATACAGATGGTAAGGTTGATGTCTTTGTAGCTGGTGTGGGTACTGGCGGTACAGTGAGTGGTATTGGTCGCTACCTCAAAGAGCAGAATCCTGATGTGAAGATTATTGCAGTTGAGCCAACTTCATCTCCGGTTTTGAGTGGTGGCGAGAGTGGACCACATAAGATTCAGGGTATTGGTGCAGGCTTCGTACCAAATACTTATAATAATAAGTATGTTGATGAGATATTCCAAGTAGAGAATGATCAGGCTATCTTTGCTGGTCGTCAGTTGGCACAACAAGAAGGTTTGTTGGTTGGAATCTCTTCTGGTGCAGCTGCTTTTGCTGCTACCGAGATTGCTAAGCGTCCAGAGAATGCTGGTAAGACCATCGTAACCTTGCTGCCAGATACAGGTGAGCGTTATCTCTCAACAGTGCTTTACGCCTTTGACGAGTATCCTCTTTAATAGTTTTCAAATTCTAAAATACTTTCCCAACAGACTGCTTTTGTCTTTAAGACACGGTAGTCTGTTTTTATTTTTAGATAGGAAGATAATGCTTTTATAGTTTGATAAATACTATTTTGATATTTGAAAATGTTTTACACAAATTAGACTTTAACTCCTATTGATACTGTAAAATAATGCTTTAGTTTCCCTCTTTCTAACGTTCAGATTATCAGTTGATTGCAAACTCGTAAAAGAAAAGGTGCTTAATTGGCTTCTTAAAGGGCGTTAGTAACACCTCAAAAGGGCATCTTTTGCAAGCCAAAAGGGCGTTAATTCGAATGCAGAAGGTGCTTGATTAAAAACGAGGAGTGGAAAAATTATTACATTTTAGACTAATTTCTTCTCCATTCTTTCCTTTTGGAGAGAGTGGAGAAGAGGTTCCTTTATTATTTTTGTAATAGGAAGGTTTGTGTCTGTCAAGTGTTTGGACGCTCCACATTTCCTTTGATGCTGCTTCAAGATACCATCGTATAGCAGTCTCGTCGTCTATGCGTAGGACCTTGAAAAATATAGTGTCAAGTGAGATTTGGAAATCGCGATTTCCAAATCTCATAGTCATCAATAAGAAGATAAAACCTACGAAAGGAACGAAGGTACCTTGAACTAAAGCCTTTACCATAGGCATGGGTCAACTGTGTTGAGAGATTGTTGATAATTTCTTCGCCATATTCAGCACGTTCTTTACCACTTTGTTCTTCTTCAACAATACGTTTCCCTATGTTCCAGTAGTTTCTATCATTGATTTGTTGACAGCGGCATAAGCCTGTTGACGTCCTTGCTCAATGATGCCACAGACATCACTGTATAAATTGGGTAATGTTAATTTGTTGTTCATGTTTAGTCATTTATTATGTTATTCTTAATAGATTTTTGTTGTTTTTTGTTGGTTATAAGGAAAAGAAGCTGATTGAACTTCTTTTTCCTTATGTAGTATCTTCTCCTTCTGAGAGAGTAGCCCTTACCTTGTCAGACTAAGTCTCAGACTCACACCAAAGTCGTGGGTGGTTGTAGGGTAACTGCCTGATGAGAGGAGTGGAGTATTAATCTGTAAGTCGTAGTAGAGGCTGGCAGTAACTAAGCGGCTCAGGGTGTAGTCGCTCAAGAAAGAGAACTTGAAAGCAGTATTACCACTTGAAGCTGCTGATGTCAGCGAAGCAATGTCACGTGTGAGCGATGCCTGTTGACGATAGCTCATGTCAAGACGTAGGTTGAGGTCACGGTTCAATCCGTTGTTCTGGCGAGAAGAACTATTGTCCTGCTGTGAACTTTCTGTTGTCTTCTTCTTACCTTTAGCTACACGTCGTGTACCATTGTTGAAAAGATTGAAATCGTTGATTCTATAACCAATACCAATAACCCAGTCTTTTTGATGAGGCTTCATTCAACTGTACACTCGTCATCGAGAGTGATAACACACGTGTCTGTCGGTATTCCAAGCGTGCAGTGAGGTTGTTCTGAAGGGTTACGTCAACACCTAACAGAGGTGAGAAAGCCTCGTTGATACTCACCTGTGAGATGTTATACATCGAACTTGGAATCGGGTTACCCGTAGTTGCATCGGTAATGAAACCGAGTCCGTTCATGTATTCCTGCCATGTGCTATAGCTCTGATAAGAACCGATAGCAAAGATACTGCGGTAAGCATGATTGATGTTGACACTCTTGAAGAACTGTTCAAAGAATGGCAAGCGTGAAAGACCGCTGTAACGGATAGACCAGTTGGGCAATAAACTGCGCAAAGAAGGGAAGATGTTGAGTCCGTTTCCACTCATGCTGGTGTAGGCATTTAGGAAAGCTGGAACCATAACATCTGCACTATACTTATTAACTGCACCTACTGCAGGAGTGAAGTGTCCGCCACCAAACGAAGCAGGGTAGGTTGCATTGTTATATTGTGCCTCAACGCGGTCGCGATAACTGTCGAGTGACTGTACGAAGCGATTAAACGTTGGACTATGATAGCCGTTGTTGGCATTGCCCTGACTCTCGAAAGCAGTACCTAATGAAAGGGTTGTCATCGTGAGTGAACCGCTCTGTGTCGTAGGCGTACCCGTGTACATATACTGGATACTTCGTGAGGTAGTCTGCATACGACTGGCAGTAAGGTCAATCTTAAAGTCCTTGAATGGTTCAAGTGTCATACGAATCTGCAAGTCTTCTGTGCGGTTCGTTACAGCAGGTGTAGCCACACTATCGTTCATAAGCAACCAATGGTTGTCACGTGCCTTACCGATGTAATCATCATCAATAAGACCGAAGCGAAGTCAAGACCAGGTGATAAGGCACCTGTTCCACGCGTCTGTCCAAAGGCATCACCTACCGTTGGCATAAAGCCAGGCAGTGCCATTGCATATTGGTCACGATAAGAAATACTTGCCGAACGTACCATCATCAGCGCACGTGCTACACATTGTGCGGTCTTATACCATCCCTTATTATCGAGTGGTTCCTTAGGAGTGACGGTAAGTTTCATGCGGATAGCAGAGTCTGTACGATTAAAGACTTTCAACTGCGTATCACCTACCTTACGATACTTAATCTTGATAGCCTTTCCTCTTTCGTCTTTAGCAGAGACAATAAGGCGTTTTGTATTCTTACCATGTGAAACAAGGATAGCAGAATCGGCATTGATAACGATTTCCTTTTCAAAGCTCTTCTGGTTCTTTGGCAGTGCTTTCTTCTTGTCGTCGTCTTTATCTTTCTCCTTCCTTTCTTTTTCTTTCTTTTCTCTCTCAGCCTGCTTCTGTTCTGCTGTCAGCTTAGGACGAGTAGGGCGAGTACGGTTGAAGCGTTCGTTCGTTTTCTTTAAGAAAGGAATATGGTTATAGAGGCGTTCAAAGTTGAAGCTACTATTGATGTTCAATGCACGGTTACTTGTAATGGTATTACCGAGCGAAGTACCATTATCAAGACTCGTTCCACGCACCCAAGTATAAGATGCAGTATAATTCGCATCAGCATTTACCCAGTCAAAGATAGGTAGCAGATTGAGTGGAAGCTGATAAGAAAGCGTAAAATTCTGTTGGTAATCGAGTGGAGTACCGAAGTGTTTAATGCTTGTCCATACCGAGTCTTTCCATGCCTGATAACGGTCGGCATAGAGGTCTTTATTGATAGGTGTGTAAGGTTCTTCAATCTCAGCATGTGTCGCACTCTGGAAGTTCATATGGAGATTGCGTGTCAAGTCCCAACGTAGAGCGAAGTCACGATTCCAAAGGAACTGCTCGCTGAAGGTAAGAGGCAATAGACTGTTCTCTGTTGATTCCATATCACGCTCCTGCAACTCGTAGTAGTTGCGTACCATTTCAGTGTTGAAGGTAACGTTCTGTGGAAGCCAGTTTAGCCCGAAGCGTTTGAGGATTTCAAACCATTTCGACCTACTCTTGATAAGACGCTTGAAAGGTTCCCAAGACTTATATACTGGTGTCCAGTTATAGTTCAATGCTCCACGCCAGTTGTCTTCATTCTCATAGACCGTTGTCTCACCTGATGTGTGAGAATGAGAATGGCTATAAGAGAATGAGAAGTTGGCAGGGTCGTATGGCATTGGGTGGTTCTTGGTCTGAATACCGACACGCACATTAGACAAAGAGAAGTTCGTTGTCAGTCGTTTCGTAACGGCAATAGACTCGATGGAGTCACGCTCTTGACGGTTAGCAGTACCATCAAGAGCATCCTTCAATTCCATATCCGTGTCGAGTGGATTGTACTTAGGACGACTTTCGCTCTTGGTAACGCTGTAATATAATGGTGCTGATACCTTAGCCTTGTCAGGGAAGAACTTTCCTAACTCAAGGCTTGTGGTAACAGAAACATCCGTCTTGGACTCCTGCTGTCGCTCGTTAACACCCTGCTCTAAACCACCAAAGCCATCAGTGCTATGGCTGGCATTAACATCCACAGTACCGAAGTCAGACAGCTGTAGGTTGAGCTGACCTCTTGCTGCCCATCCACCTTCGTTGTTAAACTCTCGTAGACGTAGCTCATTCACCCATACCTCTCCACTCTTCTGACTGCTGGAAAGGTTGCGAACACCAATAATCATCGTCTTTACTTCACCAAGGGTTGGGTTACCCATCACCGTTACTTTGTTAGCAGGATGATCGGTGTCGTATACCGAGAAGCACGGTTATAGCTTGCTGTTCCTGCACCACGTGCCTGATTGCGTTGCTTCTTCACGGAGGTGAGGAGCTTCAATGGAATGTCAAGCATGTTCTCCTCAGGCCACACAATACGATGTTCTTGAATAGTGTACATGTCATAGTGGCCTGGAGCTGACAGCTTCAAAGGAATTTCATACTCGTAGTAGTTGTTCTTGTAATCAGAACCCAAGCGGATAAACACAGCCAACTGGTTATCCGTAAGATTGGTTGTATTCTGTTCAAAAGCGTTTGCATGTACGAACATCTGCAAACGCTTGTACTGACGAAGATCGAGGGTTGTATTCTTATAGACCGCTTTTGACTCGCCTGTTCCAAGATTGTTTACAACCATAGAGAGTGCCTGCTCATTCTCCTCGACCAATTGTGGCTGATTAGGGTCTTGTCCACGACGAATACCAGGGGGTAATACATAGTTCACAGGAACCTTGTCATTATTCTCTTCAAGGCTCACAGCACTCACTGACATTGTACCCGAGTTACTTGCAGAGTTGGTAAGGTTCTGTTGATACTGACGCCACTTACCGCTTACAAGGTCGAAGGTACCAAAGCGGAGTACGATAGGCTTTGCGAAACCAGTGAGGAACATACGCATAAAGCGGATGCTGGTAAAGCCACTGATGCTACCCACACGCTTCTGGAACTCCTCCAATGGAATACGGAACTGATACCATGTGACAGGTTCAGAACCACCCTTACGCAGTGGTGCTGAGGCTACACGTTTATCAACAATGAAGTTCTGACCTACGACAAGGTCTTGTGGACGAATACTAATATGATACTGGTAGTATTTCTCATATTCGTTCAGCGTGTAATCCTGATTGATATCCTCTACATCAGGAGTTGTCTTGTATGAGGTGTCATAACGCTCGTTATTGTTGTCATTGTCTGGTGAGTTACCCTGTGGATTGTTGATACGTTTATATCGTTCAAGGATAGAAGCCTGTTTTGCATCCCAGTCAGAACCACGGAAATAGTGGTAGTCATCATTAGCAGGGTCAGTCCATATCGAGTCAAAAACAGCTTGATTGGTGTTAGCACGGGCTGCTGTAAGGAAGTTCTGATAAGAAGCAAACTGCTGTTCTTCCTCATCAGTCAATCCATTAAAGCCGACATCTTGTTTCGCACGACTACCCTTTGAGGTTGCGAAGGCGTAAGTAATCGTACTTTGTGTTGGTATTTTACCCCATTGCGTAGTTGTCCATGAGTGACTACCGTCTACAGGCATACCACTCTCGTAGAACTTCTTACCATCTTTCAGTACGTCTTCAGACACCTCTCCAAGGTTGATATAGAAGTCACCACCATACTGATTAGCATTTGGCAGTCGGTTGGAGTAGATGAATGGGTCGAGCATCCAGAACTCTATATACTCAATGTTAGCTGTCTGGGAAGTCGTTAGTATCCAACTTACGCATCATACCTCCCCATGTTCCAGTAGGGTTCGTGAGGTGTCCGTTAACGTCAATATTTGGATTGAAGTTATACGGTCCACGCTCAGAAGGGTAGTAAGCGAGGTTTAGAATATTCAATGTTGAGATAGAGCCGCTGTAGTTTCTATCACGATTTGGGAACAATTCGGTAACTGGAATCTCACGTACATAATGGTTAGAGAGCTGTTCAAGATCACTCTTGATGTGGCCCGGTGTCAGTGAACTACTACGACGAGTGAAGAGTGGGTCGATAGTGTACCATGCCAATAAGCTTCGGTTGAAGCCACTGCGAAGGGTTGTCTTATCTGAATATTCTGGGAAGTCTGATGGTACACTGGAGATAATCCAAGAGGTTGGCTGACTTACGTCGATAGTTGTCTTTGCTCCCTCAAAGTCATCGAGATAAGAAGCATTGTCCTGTGTTCCCTTGCTCTGACCAGCCAATAACTGTGCAAACTCAGCCGAGAAAGTGATATAAGAAGGCTGTGTTACGTGTAGGAATGGAATCTTATTGAGCATATTCGTAAGCCACTGACTCTCTTTCTTCCAGTTGATATTCAGTCCCCAAATGGTGTTGTTGAGTGGTTCAGAACCCATATTGACCTTTGTTGTCAACGGTTGTTCTGAGAGGTGCATGAAGGTACCACCAATCTGGAAGTCCTTTGAGAAGTCGTACTCCCAGTTTACACCAATCATCGTCTTACGCTCCTGTTGATAAGCACTCTGGCTTTCCAGCGATACATTGACTGCTGTACCTGCATCGATAATACTCTGATTAAGGATAGTCACCTCACCAGCACTGTAATCAACGCTATAGTCAGAACCCTCATTCAAGGTCACACCGCCCGCAGTTACTATTACCGAACCCTGTGGAACGTTATAGGCTCCAAGGGAGATAACATTTGCAGCCGAACCACGATACTGGCCAACGAGTATGAACTTATCTTTCTCGGCAATCTGCTTAGCAATGGTCTTCGTAGAATCGTAGAGTTGTTCGAAAACGTATTTATTCGCAATAGCTGTAGTAACACCCTTATCTGTCAATGCTTTCCGAAGTCCGTTGCCGAAAGGCTCAGCCATTGGGAAGAACACACGTCCGTTGCTGATAGTATAGCCCTCAACATAATCAAAATAACCATTGGAATGTGGATTGTTATTGTTATCCAGTCGGTCAGCATTGAGAAGTTTGATGAGCGTTTGGTTCTTTACTTGCGGTTCTGGAATGTATGACAGATAGACACCTGTCGTATCACTCTGATACTTCACGTCAAGGCGGAACTTATCGCGCTCAATGTTAGAAGCGAGATAATACACGTTTTTCATCATCAAGTCCCAGTTTCCTTGCTTAGGATTATTGCTGGTGTTCTTCAATGACTTGACGAAGAGAGCCTCATTGATATTGGTACGGTCGCTGGCAAACTCACCCACCTGATAGGTTACGCCACCATAGGTATATTCGTAGGCAATCGCCAATACTTGGTCAGTCTGTAGACCGCTTTTTCAGTGAGATATAACCCAAGGCATTGTCGATCGTGTATTCAGAACTATTGAGCAGTCGGGCATTTGCCAACTTTTCATAGTCATTACCACCCACAAGACCTGCACCATCAAGAATACTCGTCACTTGGTCTATGTTACGAGCAGCAGGGTAGGTCTGTGTAATTGTGGTGTATTCTGTATTGGCATTGTTTGTTGGTACGGGTCCGTTACCAGTTCCCCACAAATCAGTACGGCTAATCTTCTTGTTTTCACCGAGGTCGGTCAGTGCAACGATGTTACGCGTGTTACTGGTTGTTCCAGTCTTATTCGTCACCCACACCTCACACGATTAATTGTTACACCCGTCTTGAGGTTAGAGCAATGACTTCATTGCTGCGTCATAGTTGTCGCGAAATATTGTGAAAGGAAGAAGTGGTGGTTCTCTTCATAGTCGGCAGCATCAATCTCAAATGGTGTAAGCTGTTTGCCACCACGTGAACTAACGCTCTTGTTAGAACTCTTCTTCTGTGATAATACGGTCTGTAACTTCAGTTTACCAAACTGCATATCGGTACGAATACCGAAGAGGGCTGATGCTCCCTGTACGAGAGAGTTGTTTGAAGGGAAGGTAACATTACCACCCTCAACGAGTTTGATAATCTCATCTTCCTTACCTTCATATCTCAGTTTGAAGTTCTGTGTGTCAAAGTCGAAGGTAGCATCAGTGTTGTAGTTAAGGTTCATGTTCACCTTATCACCCACCTTACCATTCACATTGACATTGATTTTCTCATCAAAGTCCATTGCCGTTGTCTTACGATTACGGATAGGCAGTGATGGGTTATCAATGTTCTTGATGTTTGCGCCGAACTTCAATTCAGCCGAACCCTGTGTCTTAATACGTACACCACCAGGACCGAATATCTTTTCAGCAGGACCCAATGAGAAGTGCATATCAGTAAAGTCGAACTTATCCTTACCCTTCTCCCTTAGTATCTCTTGATTCTTTGAGCGGTAATAATCAGCAAAGCTACGCTTCTCCGTCCACTTCCGATACTCCTCTGGCGTCATCATGATTGGAGCTATCACGTAAGTCTTACCAATCTTATAACCAATGATATAGCGGTCGAGCGAATCATTATACTCCACAGTCTGTCGCATATTCTCTGGTCGGATAAGGTCGGTAGAGTTCTCCTTGAGGTCGTCGTATGTAATCGGGGTAGTGCGCTGCACCTTCCAACGAGGATGTAGCAAGGAGTCAGGAATAGTCTCCTCATCAATCTCCACTTCAATAGGCTTCGCTTTCTTAACCGTATCTGGTGGTGCCACCCTATAAACCAGTTTCGCAATTGGTGCAAAACCAAGTGCCGAGCGTCCCCAACTCAACAGTCCGATACTGCCGAGAAGTGTTATGATAAGGATGGATATGTAATACTTTCTTTTCAAGAAGATAAGAGGTTCTATACCTCCCCAAGCCCCTCCAAAGGAGGGGATTTGTTGGAGTAAGTGGATAGTTCTAACTGATGATAAGCCTTAACATACAGCAAAAGTGTAGTTGTAGGCGGTAATCACGCCCCTCCCTTTGGGGGGAGGGATGGGGAGGGCCGTTGTTTTGGGCCAGTTGGTTGGTTCGCTTTTTACTTAATCATCTTCAGTGCCAACTTAACAACCTGTTCCACTGGTAGGTCTGGTTGTTCAGCGAGGATACTCACAACAACCTTTGCAGATGGGGCAGGGGAGAAGCCTAACATCGTCAATGCACTGACGGCTTCGTCCTTGATAGCAGCGTTGACAGCTGGTGTGTTAGGCTGGCTACTAACGTGTAGTTCGTCAGCAATACCGCTCTGCATAATCTTGTCCTTCAAGTCAACGATGATACGTTGTGCCGTACGGAGTCCGATTCCTTTCACCGTCTTCAACATCTTCTCGTCACCATTGGCAATGACATTGCAAAGTTCTGCAGGTGTCAGTGATGAGAGAATCATACGAGCGGTATTAGCACCGACCCCCGAAACGGTAATCAATAGTCGATAGAGCGAGCGTTCCTGCTTATTGGCAAAGCCATAGAGCGTATAGTTATCGTCGCGTCCACCTGTCATAATAGCCTCGTGCACATAGAGTTTCACAGCTGTCTTACCCTGTATGGCACTATAAGTATTGAGCGAAATGTTCAGTGCATAACCCACACCATGTGCCTCGACAACAGCCAAAGCAGGTGTCAGGTCAGCTAATTCGCCCCTGATGTATTCAATCATAATCTAAAATAAATATGCCTTATCTAAAATAAATATGCCTTTTCGGGCATGGAAATTCTGTATATACGTTCTTACTAACGCATTCCTCCTTTGTTTATTGTGATTTCAATATTTTATTCCTACATTCTTTCATTATTCCAATAATTCTTCTTACCTTTGCGCCCGGTTAAACGAAAATTAACTTGCGATAACCCATAATGAGAGTTACAAACCAGTTTATTTCAACCCTTAATGCTTGCACGGTATATAATGAAGGTGTAAGTCGTGTTGTTATGCCTGTTGCTTGCAATGCGAACAAGGCTAGAGAGGTGCTGAAGAAAGAAAATAAAGAAAAGATGTTAAATTATTTGGATATTCCAAATAATTGTATATCTCTCTCTCTCTCTCTCTCACACACACATAAGTACATTAGTTATCTCTTTCTTAGTATATTACGTGTGTTTACAAGTCGTAGCACGTAATGATGTGTCGACAAAGGGCTTCTTGAAAGTTTCCTTTGTCGTTTCTTGTTTTATCTCCTATTCAACATTTTCGTCTAATTCCTTATCATGACATGTGAGTGAACTAAATATATTAATAATTAGCTAGTAATTAAAAATTTATGAAGAGAATCAGAAGAACAGTACGACAATCCTACGTCTGTCCATCTACAGAAGTGCTAGAGATCGAAGCAGAAGGCAATTTTTCTTGCCAATAGTCCTCTTGTTCGTCCTGGCGGCGGTGGTACTGGTAGCCAGACACCTGGAAGTATTAAGGTCGTCCCACAGGAATCAGACGATAATAACCCAGATGACGATATTGAAGGATGATGTATAAAAAGCACTAAGAAATTAATTTAAAAAAATGAAGAAAAATATTTTCAATTATATGCTGTTTGCTTCTATTGTTGGCGGTATGACATTGTCAGTAGCTTCTTGCTCTGACGATGATTTATCGTCTAATCAGGGTGGAAGCAATGAAACATTGGTACGCTTTAGTGTAAAAGATGTCCAGTCAGAGACGATTGCCCGTGGTGCTGCAATGACCCGTGGTGCAATCACACCTGGACTTGCTAATAAAGACCTTACTGGTCAGAAACTTGCTGCACACAGCAATCGTAACCTTGATGTATGTCTTATAGAAACAACCGTTGAGGGCATAAACCCAGTAAAGGCTGATGCACGCACTCGTGCTAACATAGAAACCACGATTGGTGGCGACTTCTCTTCAACAGGTATCCGTGGTGTTGCAGCAACAAGCATCTTGACAACACCAGAGTGGTTCAAAGCTGCGAAAACCAAGAGCAACGGCGAACTCTATACTCCTATTCGCTGGTCGTTTGCACAGCCTTGGGCACGTTTCTTTGCTGTTTATCCTTCTAAAGACAGTTATTCTAAGCTGACGATCAACGATATGACTTCTACCGACAATGCTCCCCAGTGTTGACTTCACGGTAGAACCCTAACGTCAGAGATCAGAAGGACTTTATGACGGCATGTACAGGCGAGGTGCATTATGCAACACAGTTTGAGCAGCCAACAACCAACCTCGACTTCCGCCATGCCCTCACTGCTATTCGCTTTGCTGTTGGGGCAGAAACCTCTCATGGGAACAAAACCATTGACAAGGTTGAGATTCGTAATGCCATTATGAAGAGCAAGTACAAGCTTTCAAACGAGTTCAGCGGTACGGGCGCTGCATGGGATAATACGGGTGCAACTCGTGGTACAGCCACTCTCTCTGGCTTAGCGTAAACACCAGCTCCAACCCTAACGTTACCATCATGGGCAACACGGGTGATAACTTCACCTTCTATATGATTCCACAGGTGCTTACGGGCATAGCGTAACTGCATACGTACACTTCACGGATAACACTGAAATCACAGCAACACTGAAAGGTGAATGGAAAGCCGGAACAACACGTACACTAAAGTTAAGTGAGACCAACTCTACTTGGACTTATAATATTATAGCAACCGATCCAATGCATGATGCTGATTACGATCGAAACAACAACGGATAATTACGGCATTACAAGTTATCGCCAAGCTCCTGACGGAACACAACAGGCTGTCGCATGGAAAGTTGTTGGTTACGATGCCGATGGCGATGGTACTTTCTCTATGGCGGAGAAGCCTGCATGGCTGACCAGCCTTAGCAAGACCGAGGGCGATGGTGGTACTGCTGCCGACGAAGGTACAGCCACATTAACCAAAAGATGTTACCGATTTCCTCGCTAAGCGTAACAAGGTTCTCAAGGAGGCAACCGCCTTAGGGTTCTGCAGGTGCTCCTTACGACCTTTCTTTACATAATGTTCAAGGTGCTACAATAGCTCGTAGCACTGCTAACAGTTATGTAATCTCTGCTCCTGGTCATTATCGTATCCCGCTTGTTTATGGTAATGCCATTGAGAACGGGGCAACCAATGCGAACTCTTATATCAGTCATGCGCCTACGGGTTCTCCTAACGAGTCATACGTTTTGCGTAATTTTAAGGATCATGCAGGTGCTAACATCACCGACCCTTGGATCGAGAAGACCAACGGCGGTGCTAATGCTGGTGTTGATGGTGCTGAAGTCATTTGGGCAGATGCTGCCGACCTCGTTCATTCTCCTTCTATCGTGCATGTTGGTGGTGAGGGCTTCCTCGACTTCGAGGTTACAGCAGCCGACATCCAAAGTGGCAATGCTGTTGTTGCAGTTACCAAAGGTAGTGGTGCTTCAAAAACAGTTCTTTGGTCATGGCATTTGTGGTTTGCTCCTAAGGATGCGCTCGATAAGATAAAGGTTACTAACCATCAGAACGTAAATTATTACTTCACCAAGGAGACTTTGGGTTGGAAACCAACGCAGTGGAGTCGTTCTACTTATTCTAGTGCTCGTACAGTCAAGGTAAAGGTTGAGCAGACCGTTGCAAACAACGGAACCAAACAGGAAGCAGTCATCAATATTACCCAGAACCCTGGTAATGTTAAGGAGGGTGCTACAACCTTTTATCAGTTTGGTCGTAAGGATGCCTTTCCTGGCGTTCACAAAGATAAGTTAGCAGCAGGTAGCAATTTCACTGAGAATGCAGGTAATAACATGTCTATTACGAATGGTATTCAGCATCCAGATAATTTCTATACGTATGGTTCGTCATGGTATTCTGCTCCTCCAACGGGTTATAGTTATTACAATCTTTGGTCAGCCGACAATACTGTTACAGGTGGCTGGAATGTTGGTAATGACAATCCTGTCGTTAAGACGGTTTATGATCCTTGTCCTGTGGGCTTTAAGATGCCTGCTAATAATGCGTTTACTGGTTTTTACAGCTGATGCTAAGAATGGAGGCACAAAGAATGTTGACGGTACAGACAATTCGCAGACTTACTACAACAACTTCGGTCATAATTTCTGGACCAACAGCAGTAAGACTGCTACTATCAATTTCCCTGCTTCGGGCCTTTACGACGGCAATGATGGTTCGCTGTTCTTCGTCGGCGGCACCGGTCACTATTGGTCGGCGGTTCCGAACAAGACGTACGACGGTTGCACTATGCAATTCGCCCCTGAGCTACGTGAACCCGCGGGACCGCGGCGGTTGGGCTTAGGGCGTTCGCGGTGCGTCCTGTCTCAGAGTAATACCTGAAACCCACCCCTGAAACCCACTCTCCCTCCCGAGGGGAGGTGATTAAATTACCGAATAAACCTTAAACCCACTCTAACCCCTCCCGAAGGGAGGAGTTTTAGTACTGCATGACCTTGTGGTTAGTTGGGGAAAAGAAGAAAATGTAAAGAAAAAAATCCGCAAATTGTGCGGAGCTTATAAATCTAATTATTAACTTGATGCAAGCTGTGAAAATCGGCTGTTTGACGAAAGTACATATTGTGGGGCACAAAAGTACATTTCGTGGGGCACGAAAGTATATATTGTCAGCCACGAAAGTATATGGCGTAAAACACGGGTGTGCGACTCGTTATGATGACTGATAAAAACAGTGTTGCAGTGTAAAAGTCTTTTATTATGGCGTTTTATAAAAAGCTCAAATGGATAGCCTCCCAAGCCCCTCGAGGGGCTTGAGAGCTTTCATTTTACTTATCATTGGTTGTTTTCAAAACCTATATGCAATAGGACATCTCCTCCTTTGGAGGGGCTTGGGGAGGCTTTTGCTGGCTGTACTCTGGGGGACAGACGAGGGCATCTGTCCCTACTTTATTGAATAGTGTTAAAAATGTGGTGGAGACGATACTTGTTATTAAATAAAATACTACTTTTTGCGGAGAAAATTAGTTCAATTATATAAAAGGTAAGTAATT